>Ga0116167_1000379_pt1 | contig 43492 bp, 43 predicted proteins | sample AD_JPNMR3_MetaG_FD_89794 | JGI IMG/M metagenome (GOLD analysis project Ga0116167, IMG submission 89794) | Active sludge microbial communities of municipal wastewater-treating anaerobic digesters from Japan - AD_JPNMR3_MetaG | ecosystem: Engineered > Bioreactor > Anaerobic > Digestate | place...
GTAATAATAACATAATGCGATTTTTCATCTAAAATATGATACAAGTTATTATTATAAATCATAAACATTGGCTTCTCCTTTATATCATTAAAATATACATTTCTAAAAAAGTTACTTATTCTCTTTAGCCTCAAATATCTCCCTAATAAGCATATCATCATTTTTAATCGAACGCTAATATCAATGCTCATAAATTTGAAAATATTATCTTTCAGGCCGAGTTAATAAAAAAATCTCAATTGTAAGTTTGCATACAACTGAGATCCTTAAAGTCAGGGTTCTGGTAAATTCAAAAACCGTCCCCGATTTTACTTCAAATATTCTTCCTTTAACCAGTCAATAAAATGGAGTTTATTGACTTTTTGAAAACGTTGCAGATAAATTAAGAGGATCAAAAAGTCCTTAACGCTGTCGGCAATCACCAGTTTTTCATCTTCATCGCGGCCAAAGTTGATAATTTGACCTGATTTTCCTTTTGGGCCAGGTTTAAGGTCAATACCGATGAAATTGCCGCCAAAATCTTTAATAAATGGAATCCACCCTTCGTTGATATATTCTTCTCTGACAGCTCCTTCTGGGTAAGAGATACAACCACGGCTTAACAGCCGGATTCCTCCTTCACCCTCATCATCAATAAGCTCTTTATTATCGTTCAATTCACCAACTACCTCTTCGAACGGTATGAAAAAAAGCCCAAAGAAGATTCCGCTATTTTCGTTATCGTCTTCACTAATATCGATATCGTTTTCACCATCATTAATCAGATATATTTCCTTCAAATCATCGGGAAATTTATAGCCGGTAACTCTTTCAAATTCATCAAACACAGGTTCCTGACAACCTTGATTGAGATTCGCATAGTAATCAGGTTCATTCTCTCGGATCCACCCACAATACATTTCCCATAAATCACGGACTGATTTCGAAGTTAATTCTTTCCTGAGTTGCTGATATTCGGCCGAACATTCTTGATGGTATTCTTTATCACGCTCGACTGATTTATAATTGGGGTCTTTAATATATCGCATCGTATCATCAGAAATAGGGAGGCCAAAATATTTATTCTGATAAACTTCCCAGCGTTCATCATCATACAAATATGAATATTCATCACAATAAAAATCAAGTTGTTGATTACCGTCTGAATCGATAACCATGACAAATTCTTTCCAATTGTTATCATGTTCCTGATACTCATACCACAGTTCCGCAATAAGATCACAGAGTTGTAGGTCTTCCTCATCAGTAAGGATTTCATCCGTATCATTCAATCCACGAACAGAATACCCCATTGAATTCTTCGTCATACTCACCATAAGCATCAGCTTCTCCCAATCCGGATTAAATCTTTGTTGCAGAAAATTGATGATCTTTTGCATTTTTTGTTCCATTACCGGTTCCAAATTAATCCCTCCAATTTGATTATGACACATTCCGTTTTTTTCTTTTACTAAATGAAAAAATCCAAAAATACCCCAACACAATATTTGCTTTTCTTACCAGGCATTAATGTAAAATATCTTTAACAAACAATCATTTTTAAAATTTTTTGTTATTAATATAATAGCAATTTCATTATATCAATTTATCTTTTTTACTGTCAACTTAAGCCTCGACAAATTGTCCTTCAAATTGAAAAAACCAGCCATTTTAAAGCTGGTTTTGGATAAATGATTGTTATTACTTCATTTTTTACTAATCAAATTATTACGGTAGTTCGCTGCTGAATCAGAGAGTTGATAATCGTTATCTGCCAACAGCTTCAGATACTGAGCCAATTTTTGCATCAATTCACTCTCTTGGTTATTATTGATCGCTTGGCTATATGCTGTTTGCGCGTTTTGATCCATAACCCCGGTTTCACGATTAAACAATGGAGTATTATCAGTTCCAAAGAAAATAAAGTAAACATACCGCTCATAAAGCTCTTTCACTTTATCAATCCGTTTTGAGCTCCCATGATTCTTAATAAATTTTTCTTGGATCAATGCCCGATTGACAAGATCATCCCATTTGATAAGCAATTCTCCGTCTTTGGCTGGAACCTTTTTTGACTCTACAAGCATGATCTGCAGGTAATTCTTCATCGCTTCAGTGACTTTAGGCAGATACTTTTGATAAATTTCGTAGTCAATAACCGGAACGTACATTCCTTCATTAATGTCAATCTTGAAACCGGCAGCCCGGGTCTCGTTTAACAACTCTTTAATCGCTTCATCCTTAAGGTTATTAACATTTTCCAAATAAAATTCCGGACTGAATACTTGATTGAGTTTTTCGTTAATCTCACTACTGTTATACTTCTCTTCCAGCCCAACCAAACCTTGTTCCTGGATTGCTTCTAGTTCTTCAATCATCGTTGTTAATTTTTCAGGAGAGAGATCAGCAACGTTGGCATCAATAAATGCAATAATTTCTCCTATTTGCGGATTCTTACCTAGTAACTGATTAAAATCGGTCACAATTTGAGTTTCGTCCTTAGTTTCAGGTACAGTCGCCGGAGTTTGAACCAATTTTTCGCTTTCTGGTGAACCACTGTCAAATAAACATCCCGATAAGATACTAATAGATAATATAATTACAGTAAAAAAGAACAATGATGACTTTTTAGAAATTACCATTAATATTCTCCTCCCAATGATTAAGTTTATGTTTTTAAGCCAAAATAGTTATTGAATTAACTATGTATCATTAGAGAGGTTTGTTTACATAATATTTTATTATAATTAATATTACATTACTGATTTTAAAGTGTCAATTATATAACCTGGTTTAAATTTTGGAGTTTCAAGAACATTTTTCCAGCTAATTTATTGGATTCAAATAAAGATCTAATCCTATTCGTAGATTAACTGGTATCATGATAATACTTTGGTACTTTTCAAAGAAAAAACACTGGCTTGCACCAGTGTCTTAAAAATTCGCTTACTATTCTTATGCCTTTGACTTGTTTTTGGAGAGGACGTCGAATGCTACCGCCAAAACAAGGACGAAGCCTTTAATTGTCATCTGCCAGTCACTTCCGACACCCATGATTGACATACCGTTATTGAGTACGCCCATTACCAATGCACCGATAATTGCACCAATTACAGTACCGATTCCACCTGAAGCCGATGCGCCTCCGATGAAACAAGCTGCAATAGCATCCATCTCAAAACCATTACCTAAGAGCGGAAATGCGGAATTGGTCCGGGACGCAAAAGCAACTCCTGCCAAAGAAGCTAAAATGGCCATATTAAAATAAGCAAAGAAAAGTACTTTATTGGTATCAATACCCGACAAGCGTGCAGCTTTCTCATTACCGCCCATAGCGTAAAAATAACGTCCGGGAACGGTCTTGGTGGTAAAAAAGTGATAACCAATGATTAAAACTCCAAGAATAACCAAGATGATTGGAATACCTCTAAAAGCAGCCAGCCAGTATGCAAATAAATTGAGCGCAAATACTATCAATACCAACTGCGTTATAAATAACGGGAATGGAATTACTTCGGTTTCATTTTTCAGCTTTTCAGCTCTCTTCTTGATCTGCGCCAAGATTAGGATTATTGAAAAAATGATCGCTACAACAATTGGTGTAACGTTCAGCTGGAAGCCAAAATTGGCAAAGAAATCAGGAATAAAACCGGAACTGATCTTTTGAAATGACTCCGGAAATGGCGAAAGGGTCAATCCTTTTAACATGGTGATCGTTAGTCCCCGGAACAACAACATACCTGCCAAAGTTACAATAAACGAAGGAATTCGCAGGTAAGCAATTAAACTGCCTTGCCAAATACCAATAATAATACCCGTTAATAGTCCAATTAACAACGCTGGGGCTACGCCCATCTTCATATTTATCACAAGATGACCTACAATTGCGGCAACAAAAGCAGCAATTGCACCAACCGAAAGGTCAATATTACCACCGGTAAGAATACAAAGAATCATTCCAATTGCCAGGATCAGCACATAGCTGTTTTGAAGTACCAGATTCGTGACATTCATCGGTTTTAATAAAATGCCACCTGTGGAAATCTGAAAGAAGATGATTATTACTATCAAAGCGATTAACATGGCATATTGCCGAATATTTTTGCTTAAAATATCATTAATGGTATGCATTCCAGATTGTTTAATTTCATTTTTTGAAACATCTTTAATGGTTTCCATTAAATCACACTCCTGTTGCTTTGCATTATACACCGCATTATACTTTCCTGTGATGCATCTTTTCGGTCTAATTCACCGACGATCCTGCCCTCATTCATTACATATACCCGATCGCACATTCCTAATATCTCTGGAAGCTCAGACGAGATAAAGATAATTGATTTACCTTCATTGGCCAGTTGGTTGATAATTGTATAAATCTCATATTTTGCTCCAACATCTATCCCTCTGGTAGGTTCGTCTAAGATCAGAATATCCGGCTCAGTAAAGATCCATTTTGCCAATACTACCTTTTGTTGATTGCCCCCGGATAAATTGCTGGTCTTCTGAAAAATACTTGATGACTTAATGTTCAATTTCTTACGATATTCAGTTGCCACCCGGTTTTCTTGATTGTCATTGATAACCAGCCTTTTACTGATCTTTTTGAGACTTGATAATGAAATATTGTGTTTAATATCGTCAATTAAAATCAATCCTGCCGTCTTACGGTCTTCAGTAACATAAGCCATACCATGTTCTATCGCCTGCCGTACGCTATTAATAGTCAATTCCTTACCATCTTTGATAACTTGACCACTAATATTCCTGCCATACATTTTACCGAATAAACTCATTGCAAATTCGGTACGTCCTGAACCCATCAATCCGGAGATTCCAACAATCTCTCCCCGATGAACCTTAATATTTACATCCTTAATAACTTGGCGTTCACTGATCAGCGGATCATAGACGTTCCAATTTTTAACTTCAAAATGTACTTCTCCGATTTTAGGTTCACGTTTCGGAAAACGGTCCACCAATTCCCGTCCAACCATCCCTTTAATAATCCGATCTTCGCTGATAGCATCGTCTTTAGTTAAAGTCTCAATGGTTGAACCGTCACGTAAAATAGTAACCGAATCAGCCACCTTTAAAACTTCATTCAATTTGTGTGAAATAAGAATTGAAGTTATATTATGGCTCTTTAACTCTAATAACAAATTCAATAAATTATCAGAATCCTCTTCATTCAATGCTGCTGTTGGCTCATCTAAGATTAATAACTTTACATCCTTGGCTAATGCTTTAGCAATCTCCACTAACTGCTGTTTTCCTACACCAATATCCTTAACTAAGGTATCCGGTTTTTCCTCCAGATCAACTTTTTGAAGCAGTTTTGCTGCTTCATTGTATGTTTTATCCCAATCAATCACACTTGATTTCGCTCTTTCATTTCCTAAGAAAATATTTTCAGCAATCGAAAGGTATGGTATTAAAGCTAACTCCTGGTGAATGATTACAATTCCTTCCTTTTCGCTATCTCTAATACCTCTAAAGTGACAGTTTTTACCTTGAAATAATATTTCCCCACTGTAAGTACCATGCGGATAGACGCCACTTAATACATTCATTAACGTTGACTTACCGGCCCCATTTTCACCGACCAACGCATGAATCTCACCCGACATTACTTTCAAATTCACATTTTCAAGTGCCTTAACACCATCAAACTGCTTTGTAATGTTGATCATTTCAAGAATAATCATATTATCCATCCGTTAATATTTGCTTCGATATACTTATTCAGGAAATACCGTTTAAAACAGCTAATGCTTTTGAATCTATTTCAGTATTGAAATAGATTCAAAAGCACATTTAACTTATTGATGGTTAGCAAAATTCATTAAGAATTTTGCTAACCATTAGATACTTATTGTAAATCAGATTCTTTGTAGTAACCGCTATCAATAAGGATCTCTTTGTAGTTATTAGCATCAGCATAAACTGGATCGCAGAGGAATGAAGGAACTGTTTTTACTCCATTATTGTAGGTTTCGGTATCGTTGATAGGTGCTTCTTCACCTTTCATCAAGGCATCAACCATCTCAACAACTTTTGATGCAAGAGTTCTGGTATCCTTAAAGATAGACATTGATTGTTGACCGTTGATCATTGCAATTACGTTTGGTTTATCGCAATCTTGACCGGTAATGATTGGATAAGGTTTGGAAGCGGTACCAAAACCGGCATTCTTAAGCGAAGTAACAATACCAATCGCTAAGCTGTCATTAGGAGAAAGTACAAAATCAAGTTTTTTACCGCCGGCATAATGAGCAGTAATCAGGTTATCCATTCTTGCTTGGGCTTTAGCTGAATCCCAACCTTGAATAGCAATTGTGGTAAAATCAGTTTGTTTACTGGTAATAACTAATTTACCGTCATTGATATAAGGTTGCAAAATGCTCATTGCACCATTGTAGAAGAAGGTAGCATTGTTATCATCAGGAGAACCGGCAAACAATTCTCCGATAAATGGACCATTGCCTTCCTTCAGACCAAGTTTTTCTTCAATATATCGACCTTGAATAACACCAACTTTAAAGTTATCAAAGGTTGCATAATAGTCAACATCTTCGGTGTTCATGATCAAACGGTCATAAGCGATAACACGGATATCATTGTCAGCAGCCTTCTTCAGAACATCAGTAAGCGCTGAACCGTCGATTGATGCAATTACCAATACTTTGCAGCCTTTGGTGATCATATTTTCAAGCTGTTGAATTTGGGTATTAACATCATTATTGGCATATTGCAAGTCAACTTGATAACCTTTTTCCTCAAGTTGTTTTTTCATATTGGAACCATCCTGATTCCAGCGTTGTAAAGACTGGGTTGGCATTGCAACTCCAACAAGGATTTTATTAGATGCTTTTTTATTGCATCCTACTAAACTGAAGATCATAACAAACGCCAGAAGTGAAATGATTATCTTTTTCATCGATATTTGCTCCTTTTTTTAAGTCTTTTTGATTTGATTAAAATCAATTAGTGGCAAAACAATCTTTCAAGATACTTTCAGTTAATTATCACCCCATTTCTGAAATAAATTTGATTTAGAGCCTAAAAAAACTTTACTGCCTTTTAAAACCAAATTATTAATACTGTACTATAGATAATTAACTAAAGAAGCCATTAATATGTCGCATTGTGACGCAACGATTTCTACCACTGTAATATTCAAAAAACACTATTTATTTATCGGTTAGTATTTAAAAAAACTTTATACTTAATTTATACAATTAACTGATTTTCACCTCAGGATATTATTATAATATTGTAACATCCTCGTTAAAATTCTATAGATTTTTAATTATTCCTTCCTGGTTTTTCAAATATTAGATATAAACCCAAAAAAATTTGAGCACCTGTTAGTAATTGGCTCTCCTCATCTAGCCCCGTTAAAACTTTCTAAGGAGCCAGATCAACTAGCCGGCAGTTCTCATCACCAATTGTAACCACGTCAAAATACACCACTCGCTTCGGTCTTTTTCCCATTTTAACACCTCAACCATTAAAAATCTTTGTATATAAATATTATATTAATTACAATTTACCCCTTCAATTTATATTCTTTGGTACAACCAATTTGGCATTACCTTTAGTAACCAAGCTATCAAACACCAACGTTTGGTAATATAAGCATGTTCTTTCCTAGCTCTAATCACTTGATATATTTGCAATGCTGCTTTTGCCGGTGGTGCTACCCAAAAAAGTCCTTCTCCTATTGCCATGGCGGTATCAACAAATCCAGGTTTAATGTCGGTAACAGTCAAAGATAATCTTTCTTTTCATATAAAATATTATTTAAAAAAACAACTTGTAGCTAAACAAGTTGCCTTAAAAAATTGTTTTCATAACACTTGCTATAACCAAGTATATGTCGCTGATACCACTTCCTCCATCTCATGGGTCCGTACCCGCTCCATCAGCTGACGTACCCCATCCAGTGGCGAAATATTTTCATATAAAATCCGATAGGTTACAAAAGTAATTGGCATCTCAACCTTCAAGCTGGTAGCCAATTTATAAGCAGCTTGAGTGGTCGCAACTCCTTCGATTACCATTTTGGTTGAATTCATAACCTCACTCAAACTTTTACCCATTCCCAATTCCCGTCCGGCCCATGAATTACGGCTATGTTTACTGTAAGCAGTAACAAACAGATCACCCATCCCGGACACTCCGGCAAACGTGGGAGTTTTCGCGCCAATAGCTGCTCCCAAACGGGCCATCTCCGCCATTCCCCTGGTAACCAAAGCTGCTTTAGTGTTATCACCAAACTGCAGTCCATCCGAGATACCGGCAGCTAACGCAATTACATTTTTAAGCGCGCCTCCCAGTTGAACACCAATACGGTCAGGATTGGTATAAACTCTGAAATAAGAAGTGATCAGCAGATCTTGAACTTCTTCCGCGTACTTCAATGATGGTGTTGCTACAACTGCTACAGTCGGAATCTTACGGGCTACCTCTTCGGCATGGGTTGGCCCTGATAAAGCAATCACCGCATTGGGATCAACCTGCGGCAGTTCTTCACAGATAATATCGGTAATTAATTGTAAACTACCGACTTCAATCCCTTTAGAAGCACTGATGATTACCGTATCCGGACTAACATACTCCTTAATCTCCCGGACTACGCTTCGGACCCACTGACTCGGAACAGTTACTATCAAATATTTCTTAGCTGAAACTACTTCGGCCAGATTAGTGCTTGCAGTAACCGAATCTGGCAACTCTACCCCTGCTAAGAAAGTACTATTGGTATGTTTAAAATTAATCTCATCAACTACTTCCGCTTCGCGCGCCCAGATCGTTACCTGATAACCCTTGTCAGCGCACAATTTCGCTAAGGCAGTACCCCAGCCTCCGCCTCCAATTACCCCAATCATTCTTGCTTGGCACCCCTCTTATTTTTGTACAAAATCCGGTTCTCTTCACCTTTAAATAGCCGAATGATATTTTGTTTGTGACGATAAATTGCTAAGATCATTATTAAAAATGCAAACAACAGTTTTGCCAAATCACCTTTGTAGAAAAGATAGACCGCTAACGGATAGAGAGTTACTGCAATAACAGATGCTAACGATACATATCCGCCAATAACAAAAATTATAATCCAAGCTGTCACAGCGATGCTTAAACTTAATGGAGTCAATCCGATTGCTACTCCCAATGAAGTTGCAATTCCTTTACCACCCTTAAATTTGGCAAAAATCGACCAATTATGGCCAACAATTACCATAATTCCTGCCAATACAGCCAAATCAATTCCTAAACTTGCACCCCAAACCCTTTTTACTAAGAGTACCACAATCAATCCCTTTAAAGCATCGCCCAGCAGGACAATTGCTCCGAACAATGAACCCATATTGCGAAATACGTTGGTAGCACCTACATTACCGCTGCCTTGATTGCGCAGATCGACCTTTTTCAAACGGGCAACCAGATCACCGGTTAAAATTGAACCAATTAAATAACTTAAAACCAGAATCAGAACTAATTTCAGATATTCCACTCTTGAACCTCAACTTTCATATAGTTTAATCTTATTTTTTATTAGTCTTTAAATAAAATTTAATTGGTGTTCCCTGAAAACCAAAGTACTCGCGGAGTTTATTCTCCAAATACCTTTGGTATGAGGGCTGCATCCCTTCAGGATCACTGACGGTTAAGCTAAAAGTCGGAGGCTTAACCTTAATCTGGGTTGAATAATAAATCTTAAACGGTTTTCCTCGGTATGCTGGTGGTTGATGAAGCATCATCGCATCAGCAATTATTTCATTTAAACGATTGGTTGATACTCTAAAAAGATAATTCTCCATCACTTGGTTGATTAATGCCGGCAGTTTTTGCAGGCGTTGCCCGGTTTTGGCCGAGACAAATAAAATCGGCGCATAATCAATAAATTCCAGTTCATCACGGATCTTTTCAGTAAAGACATCCACCGTTTTACTGTCTTTCACAACCAAATCCCATTTATTGATTAAAATAATACAAGCTTTACCCGCTTCCTGAATGATACTGGCGATCTTTAAATCCTGCTCGGCAACATTTTGAGTAGCATCAATCACTAAGATTACCACATCGGAACGTTCAACCGCCCGCATCGCCCGTAATACGCTATAGTACTCAACTGCCTCTTCAACTTTTGACTTGCGGCGGATACCGGCGGTATCAACTAACAGGTAATTAGTCCCGTCAATTGTAACAGGGGTATCAATTGCATCACGGGTTGTCCCCGGAATATCACTGACAATTACTCTTTCTTTTCCTAACATTGCATTTACTAACGATGACTTTCCAACATTAGGACGGCCAACAAAAGTTACCCTGATCACATCTTCAAGTTCGGCCTCGGTCTGCTGTGGGATTTTACTCATTACCGCATCCAACAGATCCCCAATGTTTTTAGCATGTTCCGCCGAGATTAAGATTGGTTCACCTAATCCCAGGGTATAAACATCATAATCAATCACTTGGTTGACATCTTCAATTTTATTAACCGCTAACACTACCGGTTTGTTAGTACGACGCAGCAGATCAGCAACCTGATGGTCCGACGTTGTCAACGGCTGACGGCCATCAACCACCATGATAATGGCATCAGCTTCTTCCAGGGCAATTTCGACTTGTTTCCGAATTTGGACTTGGATAGTATCGTTTTCATCAGTGATTCCGCCCGTGTCGATCAACACAAATTCCCGATCTAACCACACAGCTGAAGTATAGAGCCGATCCCTGGTTACCCCCGGAGTATCCTCAACAATTGCCAGTCTTTGGCGGGCTATTCTATTAAATAAAGTTGATTTACCAACGTTGGGTCGACCAACTATTGCAACAATTGCTTTGGGCAATCAGTACACATCCTTTTTAACATTGATTATTTGCTAATTCTTCAAACCAGCAGAGCCAATCATAAGCTCGGGTTGGCACCACGGCGATTTTTTTAGGTTGACAGCCACTGATCAGTTCCTCCAAACTGAGCCCATCCAAGAATAAATCCTCACCCTGTTTCAGCGTTATCTGCGGAATGAGATAAAGCGTTTCGGCTGTTCCCGGATGGTTAATAATTGCTCGCATCAGATCCTGCCCACTTAGGAGCCCCGTTACCGTTACTGTCCTGCCAAAAAATTGGTTTTCAACATGGATTGAACTGATCCGCAGCTCGGGGCATTCTTGATTCAATCGTGTTATTAAATAATCCCACAACCCTTTGGTGGAGACACCGGTTACAATAACATATTCTTGTTTTAAACTTGTTAAAGCTTGGATAAAATCAGGTAAATTCTCCTCAAACTCCGTTATAAACCACCGAATCAGACCAACACCGTTATCCAACTGCGGATAATCCTCATAATCCTCGTTGGCGGGAATTGGTCTTCCAGCTTGAATATACCATTCATCCGCAGCAAAAACAAATCGGGTTCCGGTTCTATCCAAAAATTGCTGTTGGTATTGGTGGACGAGATCTAGAACACGACTGGCTTCATCGGGCTTAAATTTTTGGAGTTGGTACAGGTTTTCACGATGCTCGGTCAATCCTACCGGAACCACCGCTAAACTTGCAATATTGGGCCATAATGAGAATAAATCATTGATGGTCTGCTCTAAGATTACTCCATCATTAATACCGGGACAAATAACTGCTTGGGTATGGACAGTTATGTCCGCCTTTGCCAATCTTTGTAGTTGGGACATTATTTGATCAGCATCCCTGCAACCCAGTAATCTTCTCCTAACAGTTGGTTCCGTAGCATGAACCGAGATGTATAACGGACTTAAGTGGAGAGTCTCGATCCGGTTCCAATCGGCTTCGGAGAGATTGGTCAGAGTTATGTAACAACCTTGCAGAAATGATAACCGGTAATCATCATCTTGAACATATAATGTGCTGCGTTGTCCTTTAGGAAGTTGATGGACAAAACAGAATATGCAATGATTTTTACAGGTGTTAACCTGATCATATACTACATCCTCTAAAGTAAGTCCCAAAAACTCATTCGGATCTTTCTCAAACTCAATTTCAAAGATTTCGCCATCTTTTTTTTGGACTTCCAGTGTCACCTGTTCATTAGAGGATTCGTGTAAAAATTGGATTAAATCCGTTAACTCGACACCATTGATCGCTAAAATTAAATCGCCTGCTTCTAAGCCTAATTCATCAGCAATACTGTCGGGGAATACTTCATTGATTCTCGCGCCTCGGTTGTTTACCATCTCATTCCTCCTGAGATTGGTACAATTCGCCTTTTGCCAATTTAAATCCTGCTTTAAAAGAGAAATAAATTAATCAGGTTTTACCCTGATTTGTAATTGTGTCTTTCGCTTTGGTATTGGTTACTAAGACATCTGCGCCTTGATTTTCAAGTAAGTAGTGGACTTTATCCGATAATTCCGGTTCAACTTCGATAACTACTGAAACTTTCTGTTCACTGATGGCCCGTCGTAAAAAACTCAAATCATGCTGATTAATCCGGTGATCAATTGTTGCAACCTTAACTTTCCCTACTCCAGGTATCTCCTGCTCTTTAAATCCGTTCCAATTAGACAATACCGGCATGGTATTAGCAATAAAATTGGCACAGCCAAATTCATAATAATTATCCTGAGTGTCTTGATTAGTTTCGGGACAGATCAATGTTATCCTGGCACGATTCCAAGCCGTAACTTTGATCTTTCCAATCGCTATTTTAGCATCATTAAGGTTTTGAAAGATCCCATATATTTTTCGCATCAATACTCCCCCTTAGATAACCATATTCTCTCCAGAAACAAAATCAATCATTCACACCAGCCTGTTATTATTTTCCATTAAAAATTAGTATACTCGAAGTTGGATGCGGGTAAGCTATTAAAGAATTTGACGTCTCCAAAAGGAGGTGATGTCATGGATTGGCTAAGAACAATTGTCCGGTTTGTAATCGCGGCGTTAGTTTTAATGTTAATTGGTGCTTTTGTTCCGGGTTTTAAAGCGATCAGCTTTGGAACAGCATTATTAGCAGCGCTCGTGATCGCCGGTATCAGTTATCTAGTAGAGTTGGTTCTTGGAAGAGATATCTCTCCATATGCACATGGAGTCGTTGGCTTCCTTGTCTCAGCTATCGTAATTTACGTTACTCAATTTATTGTTCCCGGAATGTCGGTCTCCATAGTCGGCTCCCTACTAGCTTCTTTAGTAATTGGTGTCGTAGACCTGTTCATCCCGACAAAACTTAAATAACCCTTAATTCTTGAGAAATTGGGAACAACTGACAATCTTCCAATCGATACAAGTTTAGCAGATCAAAAAAGGAAGCTACCTACCGGCTTCCTTTTTTAGTCTCTAAAAGAGGGTTAATTGATCAGTTTCGGACATTCCTTCGAGACAGCCATGTTTTTGCAAGACTTCAATAACTGCCGAACTCAATCTGGCCCTGGTTTTTAAGTCTTCGATCGAAACAAATTCACCTTCTTCTCGGGCTGCAGCCAAATAATTAGCTGCATTCTCTCCTAATCCCTGCAACGACGCCAGCGGTGGCAACAACCCTTCCGGAGTGATGATAAATTTATGCGGATCGGATTTATAGATATCAACCCGTAAAAACTTAATGCCCCGAAGCATTGCTTCCTGTACCATCTCCAGAATTGTATCCAGGTTCTTCTCCCGCTGGGTGGTGTCATTTCCTTTCTGCTTGATCTGTTCGCGAACATTTTTGATTGCTTTCTCGCCTTGAACTACGATATCCGCATCAAACTCATCGGCACGGACCGTAAAATAGGTTGCATAGAAAGCAACCGGGTAGTGCACCTTGAAATAAGCAATCCGGAACGCCATCATCACATACGCAACAGCATGAGCTTTGGGAAACATATACTTAATCTTCAGACAGGAATCAATGTACCAATCAGGGACTTGATGCTCTTTCATAATCTTGATGTCATCTTCATCAAGCCCTTTACCCTTACGGACTTTCTCCATAATCTTAAAAGCAGTCTTTGAAGGCAGGCCCTTAAAGATCAAATAGTTCATAATGTCATCACGGGTAGAGATAACTTCAGAGAGTTTCGCCTGGCCGTTCTTAATCAGTTCCTGGGCGTTACCAAGCCACACATTGGTACCGTGAGACAGACCGGAAATATAGATTAACTCCGAAAAAGTCGTAGGTCTTGTTTCAGCAAGCATCTGGCGTACAAATCCGGTACCAAACTCGGGAATCCCTAACGAACCCAGGTCAAATCCCAGATCTTCCGCCGAAATACCAAGCGGCTCAACCGATGAGAAGATCCGCATGGTTTCAGGATCATCCAATGGGACCGTCTTCGGATCAATTCCGGTTAAGTCATAGAGCATCCGGATCACGGTCGGATCATCGTGTCCGAGGATGTCCAGCTTAACCAAACGCCCTTCCAATGCCCCATGAAAATCAAAATGAGTAGTGATCCATTCCGCATTACGATCATTCGCCGGATATTGAATCGGGGTAAAATTATAAATCTCCTGATCTTTCGGGACTACTACCATACCACCCGGATGCTGACCGGTTGACCGCCGTACTCCGGTACATCCCTTAACCAGACGGTTCATCTCCGCCTGACGCAGCTTAATCCCTTTATCCTCCATATAACCTTTGACAAAACCAAAGGCCATCTTCTCTGCTAAACCGGTTATTGTCCCGGCCCGGAAGACAAAACCCTTTCCAAACAGCTCTTCCGTATATTTATGAACCTTTGGTTGGTAATCACCGGAGAAATTCAAGTCAATATCAGGCTCTTTATCTCCTTCAAACCCCATAAAAGTAGCAAAAGGAATATCCTGGCCGTCCTTAATCAGATCATGACCACAGTTAGGACAAGACTTCGATGGCAAATCATAACCGGAACCGATTGCTCCGGTCTCCTTAAACTCGCTGTATTTACATTGGGGACAGCGATAATGGGCCGGAAGGGGATTAACCTCAGTAATATTGCACATCGTAGCAACAAATGAAGAACCTACTGATCCCCGGGAACCAACCAGATAACCGTCATCCAATGATTTTTTAACTAATTTATGCGCAATCAAATATAATACGGCATAACCATGCCCAATGATACTCTTCAATTCCCATTCAAGGCGGTCTTTGACTATTTCCGGCAACGGATCGCCATACAATTCGTATGCTCTGGCATAGGCCATCTCTCGGATCTCAACCTCCGAACCCTCAATGATTGGAGGATAGAACTTCTCCGGAATTGGTTGAACATCTTCAATTTGGTCCAGGATTAAATGGGTATTGGTCACTACCACCTGCTTGGCAGCTTCCGTACCAAGATAAGCAAACTCCGTAAGCATCTCGTTGGTGGTCCGGAAATAGAGTGGTGCCTGATTATCTGCATCCTCAAAACCTTGTCCCATCAATAAGATCTTCCGGTAAATCGCTTCATGGGGATGGAGGAAATGAACATCACAGGTTGCAACAACCGGTTTCCCCATCTTCAATCCCAAATCATAGATCCGGCGGTTGATCTCTTTCAATTCTTCGACTGAAGCAAGACGCCCCGAATCAACTAAAAATTGATTGTTAGCCAGCGGTTGAATCTCAAAATAATCATAAAAGCTGGCAACTTCTTCGATTCGCTCATCAGAAGCGCCGTCCAGGAACAGACCATAGAACTCCCCCGCTTCGCAAGCTGTCCCCAACAATAATCCTTCGCGTAATTCAACCAGACGGGAACGGGGAATCCGGGGGTGACGGTGAAAATACTGAACATGTGAATCCGAAACTAACTTATAAAGATTTTTCAATCCGGTTTGGTTCTTAACCAGTAAAACAATATGATGGGTCCTTAAATTTTCGACGCCGCTTTCTTTGATCAGCTTATTCAACTCTGCCAACTGCTTAAAGTCACGGTCAGCAATTCTGTCAAATGCTTTTAGTAAGATTTCAGCTGCACAACGGGCATCATCGGTGGCACGATGATGACTTAACAACTGAATGTTTAATTCTTTGGCAACTACGTTTAACCGGTAGCTCTTCAGTCCGGGCCAAACCGAACGCGCTAAACTTAAGGTATCAATATAGGTTGGATCGATCTTCGTCTCAAACAACTGTTGGTGTTTGACTTTGATAAAATTAACATCAAACTGGGCATTATGAGCCACCAGTACCGTATCTTTGATAAAATCCATAAATTCGGTAACAACGGGTAAAGCTTCGCGAGCATCCTGAAGCATCTCCGGGGTAATCCCCGTTAATTTCTGGATCTCAACTGAAAGTTCCTTGGTCGGCTTGATCAAGCTGTGGAATTGGTCGATTATCTTTCCGCCTTGGATCTTAACTGCTCCAATCTCAATCAGATCTTCCTTCCAGGGATTAAAACCGGTAGTCTCAATATCAAATACAGTGTAGACGGTCTTTGCAAGGTTTAATTGATTGATTAAAGGTCCGACCGCAATTGGGGTCCCGTCATCAACTAAATATCCTTCTAAACCGTAGATCACTTTAATTCCGAATTTTTGAGCAGCACGGTAGACTTCAGGAAATGCCAAAACCACCCCATGATCAGTGATTGCCACTGCTTTATGGCCAAACTTCGAGGCTAATTTCACTGCTTCAACGGCATCGACGGTAGCATCCATCGCACTCATTTTGGTATGCAGATGGAGCTCAATCCGTTTCTCTTCGGGTTGCTCAACCTCATCAACTCTGGCAATCGGATTGGAAGCATTATTAATATCCGAAACAAGTAAGGTCAGCTCTTTTGCATAGGGATCAAACTGGAGATCACCCCGGACCCGGACCCATTTACCCTCCTTTAATGTTTCTTCCAATGGTTCGGACTTCCGGGGAAAAATCTTAAAGCTGATCGAATCGGTATAATCGGTCAGATCACCCAAATAAAACTTCTTGCCACTCTTGGCAACTTTGGTTTCAAACCGAAAAATTTCTCCGGTAACAACCACCTGCTCATCTTCTTCAATTAATTCTTTAATCGCAATCGAGGGAGCAGTTATCTTTTTCCCATAGATGACATCAGAATCCGCCACGGATGAAGGCGTACTCGCTTTAGAAGTTGTTGCTTTCGATTGGCTGAATTCGTTCAACAGCGATTTAAAGTATTCTTCTTCTTCTAACTCTTTACGCTGCTCATCTTCAATAATTTTCTCATTGTAGTCACCAACAACAAAACTCAATTTGAGTTCTTCCAGTAACAATTCGAATAAGATCGCCTGGAGTTCCTCCCGGCGCTTTTCTAAATATTCAACTCCGGCTTTGTTACGGACTTGGATTTCAAGACTATTGTGAACTAAGTTATACTTAGCCTCGCTCAACCAACCATTAACCCCAGTATGTTGTTGGGAGACAGTCACGACAAACTTTTCCCAGATTGATTCCAGACGTTCGGCAAGCGGGGGCAGATCTTCAGCCGCAATAACCTTTAATTTTACCCTTTCCAGCCCTAAAGTCAGCGAACATAAAGCCTCTTCAAGCTCTTTAATCTGAGGATCACTTAATCCGCTTTTTAAATACAGCACAATCTCCCAAGTTGAATTAGCAGTATTAACAATAATCTCAGAGATCAAGCCTTCTTCCAAAACCGGCTGAATTGGAAAAGAAAAGGAGACCTCTTCAATCCCCTTAAAAGCTTTTAATGAACGATTATTTGGCTTAATTACATAAGCGCCTTCCAATGTTATTTCACCTCATATTTTGCTGTCCGTCGAATCATTGTCTTTCAAATAATCTTTTACTTTACTGATTATATCATTGAGATTCCAACGTTCCTCATTGCCAGTATGGCGGTATTTGACTTCCGCCTCACCTTGGGCAATTCCTTTGGGACCAAGCGTGATCCGAAGCGGAATACCGATCAAATCAGCATCCTTAAACTTAACTCCCGGCCGTTCATTGCGATCATCGAACAGGACTTCAACTCCTGCACCCAACAGTCCGTTGTACAGTTGCTCGGCCAACGGCAGTTGATCTGCTCCTACTGCAATCAGGTGCACCTGATACGGAGCAATTGCCAGTGGCCATTTGATCCCATTCTCGTCATAATTCTGTTCAATTGCGGCAGCCATGGTACGGCTGACGCCAATCCCATAACAGCCCATTATTATTGGTCTACTTTGTCCTTTGTCATCAAGAAAATTGGCATTGAGCGCTTTACTATATTTGGTACCAAGTTTAAAGATTTGCCCAACTTCAATTCCCCTGGCTTCACTTAAACGGCCATCACAATGCGGGCATAATTCACCGCTTTTAACGGTTCGCAGATCAACATATTCAACATTGTTGAAGTCACGATCCGGCTCGACATTCCGATAGTGGAACCCGCTTTGATTTGCACCGACAACCACTTGATGCAGATCCTTAACGGTTAAATCTGCATAAATTTTTACCTGATATTTTTCTAACCCGACCGGCCCAACATAACCAACCGGCAATCCTAAAACTTCATGAATTTCTTCCGGTGATGCCAAATAAAGCTTATTTCCTCCAATTAGATTACCCAATTTGACTTCGTTAACTTGATCGTCACCACGGACTAAGACTGCAACATATTCTGAACCGGTGCCATAAAAGAGGGTCTTAACCGTAGACTCCGGTGCCACTCCCAAGAAGGAACAAACCTGATCAATCGTTTTTTGGTCGGGTGTGGCCACCAATTCCAGCTCTTTAATACTGCCGTCAAATTGAGGAGTGACTGTCTTGGAGATTGCTTTCTCAACATTCGCAGCATAATTACAAGTATTGCAGTAGAGAATCAAAGCTTCTCCTGCTTCAGCCAGAACCATAAACTCCTGACTGGAGTTACCGCCGATCGCTCCGGAATCGGCATCAACCGCTCTGAACTTCAAACCGCAGCGTGAAAATACTCTGGTATAAGCCCGGTACATTGCTTGATAACTCTCTTCCAAACCAGCTTCATCAACATCAAATGAATAAAGATCTTTCATGATAAACTCGCGGCCACGCATCAACCCAAAGCGCGGACGGATCTCATCCCGGTATTTATTTTGCAATTGATAAAGTCTTAATGGTAAATCCCGATAGGAACGCACGTCATTTTTAACGATGGTTGTGATAATCTCTTCATGGGTCGGCCCTAGACAGAACTGGCGTTGATGACGGTCTTCAAGCCGAAACATCTCATCACCATATACATCCCAACGACCACTTTCTTTCCAAATTTCAGCCGGTTGCACAATTGGGAGAGCCAATTCCTGTCCGCCTTCCCGATCCATCTCTTCCCGGATAATTTTAGCTATTTTGGTAAGCACCCGTTGGGCCAAGGGCAGATAAGTATAGATTCCGGCCGCTGATTTCCGGATCATTCCTGCCCGCAGCATCAGTTTATGACTTATTATCTCTGCCTCCGCAGGTGTTTCTCTTAATGTTGGTGCAAATAATTGTGATTGCCGCATCTAAATACCCCCAATTATACTAATTATAATCCTATCTTACTTTACAGTTTTGTCTGCTTCAATTATCTTGCAATAAGATTGCCAGCTCTTCTTTTAAAGCTTCGATTATTTTATCTTCTGTTACTTTACGGATTGTCTTTCCTTTCCGAAAGATGAGCCCTTCACCTTTTCCTCCGGCAATACCCAGATCAGCCTCTTTAGCTTCTCCGGGGCCATTAACGGCGCAACCCATTACCGCAATCTTTAAAGGTTTTTCGATGTTAGCAGTTAGTTTTTCAACTTCATCCGCCAATCTTTCAAGATCAACCCGGCAACGCCCACAGGTTGGACAGGAGATGATCTCTGCCCCAAACGACCGGAGATTCAGTGCCTGGAGTATTTCCTTTCCGGCCCGGACTTCACGGACCGGGTCGCCGGTCAGTGAGACTCTTAAAGTGTCGCCGACACCCTCCCAAAGTAAGATTCCCAGTCCGACAGCGGATCTGATTGAACCACGGTACCAAGTCCCGGCTTCAGTAATCCCAATATGTAACGGATAATTGCATTGCCTGGCAATTTGTTGATAGGCCCGTACAGTCTTCGCCACTGACGATGCTTTTAGTGAAATCACAATATCATCAAAATGCACTGCTTCTAACAACCGGACATGACGTAAGGCACTTTCGACCATTGCTTCAGGTGTCGGTCCATTATATTGCTCCAGTAAATCCTTCTCTAAAGATCCGGCATTAACCCCGATTCGGATCGGAATCCCTTGATCTTTCGCTGCATCAGCCAATACTTTAACCCGTTCTGTACCACCAATATTGCCGGGATTGATTCGTAACTTGGCAACTCCGGCTTTAATAGCTGTCAATGCCAAGCGGTAATCAAAATGAATATCGGCCACCAGCGGCACTGGCGTATTGTTAACGTAATATTCCAGATTATTGGCTGCTTCCTCATCAGGAACTGCCAGCCTGATGATCTCACATCCGGCAGCAGCTAATGATTTAATCTGTGCCAAAGTTGCCTGCCGATCCCTGGTATCGGTGTTTGTCATCGATTGAATCGCGATAGGGTTACCACCGCCAATCGCAACCGGACCAACTCGAATCACTTTTGTCTTTGAATTACTGGTCATCAGTTGACTCCTCATAGTTCTTCCCAACTGATTATACCATTCTTATGGCCAGTTGTTAAGAAAGGAACGAATTAATTTTTAAAAAAGAAAAAAACCCCTAATCAAGAGGTTTTATTCGCCATTTATCCTTTCTTACAGGCATCACACAGTCCGTGATTCTTCTTAACCTGCGCTCCGGCTTCCTTACCGCATTTTCTGCAGAAATCATTCATTATCGTGCTACTGCACTTGGAACAAAGCCGCGTTTTCCGGACACTTACCGGGTCCGGACGCCCGCAGGCCACGCAGACACATTCATCACAATATCCATTATGCGCTCTGATCTCTTCCGGTGAAACTTTGCCACACCCGCGACAACTAAACTTACCATCCCGCTTTGCCTGTAATTCTTTAACACAGAACTCACAGAGATTAAGAGATTTTAAGATCCGGACTTTCTGAACCGTATTGCCGCAACGCGAACAATAGCGTTTCGCTGACCGGCCACCAAAGCGTCCCTCACGGTTCGGATCAGCCCAAATTCTTTTTACTGGTTTACGTGGCATGGATCATCCTCCAAAAAAGCGCTGAATTGATCGTAAGATATCAGAATAGGCAATCATTACACCCAAGATCAACACCAGCGATAAGCCAACCATCTGCGCCGCTGCTTTCTGTTCCGCAGTAAACTCGCGACGCAATAACTTCTCCAAAAGTAAGATTACGATCCACCCGCCATCAAGTAACGGTAATGGTATCGGCAGCAGATTGAACATTCCTAAAAACAGACTGATTTGGACCGCTAAAATCATTGTATAATATAAAGGTAATTGGGTATTTTGTTCCATTACCGTAACCATTCCAATCGGCCCCATAAATCCATCTTTTAATTTTCCGGTAAAGATCAAATAAAATGTCTTCACTGTAGCACTGATTAACTCCCAGGTATAAGAGAATGCCTTTTTAAATGCTTCACCAACTGGCATTCGTTCATAAACCGCCTGGCGTTCAATCCCGATAAAATAACTTTCCTGATTATAAATCGGAGTAATCTGTTTATTGAAATATTCATTATTGCGGAGAATTTTAACATCTAATGTTTCCCCTCCATATTTATTAACAAGCCGGGGAATATCAGACCAGACTTTAACCGGTTCATTGTTAATCTCCACCAAACGGTCTCCCGGACGCAACCCGGCATTAAACGCCGGAGTACCAGGGATTGCTTGTTCAATCACCGGTTCCTCGTCTTTGATTCTAGACGGTACGCCTACAAATGCCGCTGTAACAAACACCAGGATTATGGTTAAAATAATATTAAAAACCGGTCCTGCTGCAATAACGGCAATCTTTTGTAACAACGAAATATCCTGAAAGGTCTTAACTGGTTCAGTTTCAGAAGTACCTTCCTGCTCTTCCCCTTCCAAAGCAATATCCAGCCCGGCAATTTTCACAAATCCGCCAAGCAAAAACCAGCGAAAAGAGTATTGAATATTATTTTTAGTTATTTTACCAATCAAAGGTCCGAATCCGATTGAAAATTCATAAACTTTAACGCCGAATAACCGCGCCATAATAAAATGACCAAATTCATGGACGACTACTAAAATACTGAGTAATAATACTGTCTGCCAGATCGAATTTAAAAAACTCATCAGTGTTACCTCCTATACACCTGATTTATTGCCAATTTTCAGCTTACAGTTTAGCAATTTTGGGCTAACAACTGCAGCGCTGCTTTTCTGGCCCATTGGTCCGCTCTTAAAATCTCTTCCAAACTGGGAACTTTACTAAAATTCTCTTTTAAAGAATATCCCATAACTTCAGCTACAATACTACTAATTTGGGTAAACTTGATTTTCCCCCGTAAAAATTCGGCTACGACTGCTTCATTCGCCGCATTAAAAATTGCCGGAAGACAGCCTCCGGTTCTACCGGCCTTATAAGCTAATGATATCGCTGGAAACAAATTAGTGTCAACCTCTAAAAAATTAAGTTGTTTTGCTTTTGTCAGATCCAACTTTGGAAAGCTACTGCTCCAACGTTCCGGATAGGTCAACCCCAGTTGGATTGGTAACTTCATATCACATAGTCCAAGTTGGGCAATTAATGAACCATCAACTAATTCCACCAAGGAATGGACAATACTTTCAGGATGAATCACCACATCAATCTTGTCGTACTCCATATCAAACAACCAGTGGGCTTCAATTATTTCCAGCCCTTTATTAAACATCGTCGCCGAATCAATTGTGATCTTCCCGCCCATGTTCCAGTTCGGATGCTTCAATGCCTGCGCAACGGTTACATTTTCCAATTTTTCAACTTTGAATCTAAGGAACGGTCCTCCGGAAGCAGTCAGAATAATTTTATTTACCTGTGAAGGTTCACGGCCTTCCAAACACTGAAAGATAGCACTGTGTTCACTGTCGACTGGAATTATTGCTACTCCATGCTTTTTGGCTTCCGGAATAACGATTGAACCGGCAGCTACAAGCGTCTCTTTGTTGGCCAATGCAACTCGCTTCTTTGATCTGATTGCAGCCAAAGTCGGTTCAATACCTACCGCACCAACTACCGCGGTAAGAAGCAGTTCAACCTCGGTGATGGTAGCAATCTCAATCAGTCCGGAAAGTCCGGCCATAACCTGGACATCAAGACCTTTAACAGATTCGACAAGGTCTGAATAACGTTTTTCGTCGCCAACAGCAACATATTTTGGCCGGTACTGCCTTACCTGTTCCGCCAGCAACTCGATGTTTTGACCTGCGGCAAGGGCAACCAGTTCAAATTTTTCCGGAAACTGATTGATTACTTCTAAAGCCTGTTGTCCAATTGAGCCGGTAGAGCCTAAGATTGCTAATTTGATCACGTTAGATTCACTCCATCTGCTTTCAAGTTTCAGCAATTTGATCATTATCCCAAAATTGCTTCACGATCCGGTAATATCCCCGTAAAACAATCAAGATGATTGGTCCTAATATGATGCCAATAATCCCAAAAAGCTTTAATCCAACATAGAAGACTAATAATGTCAACAGGGGATGGAAATTAAAACAATCTCCGACAAGCCTTAATTGGACCACTTGCCGGATGAAAATCAGTACAAAATAAGAACCAATTATTATCAAAGCCACCGAATACTTCTGAATAAAAAAACTGACAATCGCCGCCGGAATAAAAATCATTCCCGGTCCCATAATCGGAATAACATCAAAAACACCTGCTAAAAAACCATAAGTCGCTGCACTGTCAATACCTAATACTCTAAAAGTTATCCAAGTGAAACAACTTGTTAACAGTACCAAAGCGAGTTCAACCCGTACAAATTTAGCAACATTCTCAACAATTTCTTCATTAACCCGGGCAATAATTTGATGCAGTCTGCAAGGTATTATCCGAAGGAACTGTTTTTTGATCAGTTGCTGATCACGGCTATAAAAGAAAGCCGTAACCGCGCCAATTAATATTGAAATCAAAATCTGTGGCAGTTGTGAAACAAAACTGACCAGATTAATCAATAGTACCTTCAACAAGTGGTCGACTGAATTATTAAAGGTACTAAGCTGCAACCAACCATCTTTAATCCCGGGAAGGAATTGTTGAAACCAAATCGTTATCCGCGCAATTACACTGATAAAACGATCAGTTATTAACTGTGCCTGTGGCAAACAGCGTTGAACCTCAAAATAGATCAGAGAGATTGTTAAATTTAATAAAGCCAAAATTGTTATTACTAAAATTATTAACGTCACAACAATGGCAATTGACCGGTTTAAATTAAAGACTCTTTCCAGACTTTCCACAAACGGTTCAATTAAACAGGCAAAGACGATACCGATTAAAAAAGGAGCAATCAATGGGAAGATCAACTTAAAACCCCAGATTAGGCCCCCAGCAACCAACAATGACAGCAATACTGCCAGATATTTACGATTCATTCACGATTCACTCACTTTTAAAAGTTTTACAATACGACTTTTAAAAGCTGCAAACTTAAATGTTAAAATCAGATTATTTTGAAATACGGAAACAAATAAACTACTGTATAATAAGCAACCGGCGCAGCTATTAACAGACTGTCGAACCGATCAAGAATTCCTCCATGTCCGGGTAAAAATGATCCTGAATCTTTTACACCGATATTCCGTTTGATAATCGATTCCACCAAATCACCAAATTGACCGGCAATTACAACTAAGGTCCCTAAGATCAACAGCGGCAACAAGCTGCGACGGTATAAAAAACCAAGCAAAACCGCGATCACCCATCCGCCTACCAAGCCACCAATTGACCCTTCAATACTTTTTTTAGGGCTAATCCGCGGTGATAATTTGTGTTTACCAAATTTGGTACCGATAAAGAACGCTGTCGTATCATTAGCCCATGTTACTAAGATCGTAAATAACGCATACATTCCATTCTCAACCGGTATGTATCTTAACAATAAGATATATGCAAACATTAATCCAATATAGACCGCACCAAACAAATTGATCGCCACATTATAAAATCCCTGTTCTAAAGATTTACCGCGCAACAATTCATTACCGGCAATAGAAATAAACATAAGTAGCAACGAAAGCGAAATCAGACGCTCACTCTTCACCAACGCTTCCTGCTGATAGGAACCGGCAAACTGGTTGATGATATACAAAAATGCAATCATCACTAAGGAACTGGCTACCAAAAGCTGCGTTTGAGGACGGAAAGACTGTTTCTTTAATAACTCGGCATATTCAAGCAAGGCTAATGTCACCAGTAAGCCAACCGTTAATGTATACCAGATTCCTCCCGCAAGAATCACTGCTAATAGAACTATGCCCCCTAATGTTCCCGTAATAACTCTTTGAGCCATCAGCCAATCCTCTCTTAAAGTTTAAGTCCGCCAAATCTACGTTCGCGTTTACTATAAAATTCAATCGCCTCAGCTAAATCATCCTTACCGAAATCCGGCCATAATTTATCGGCAAAATAAAGCTCTGCGTAGGCAATTTGCCAAATCAAAAAATTACTAATCCGGCTCTCGCCACTGGTCCTAATTAGAAGATCCGGATCAGGTTGTCCTTTGGTAAATAAGTGCTCAATAATTTCATTCTCAGTTATCTTCTCTGGTTCCAGTGTACCAGCTTTTACTTGCGCGGCAACTTTGCGAGTGACTTCTAACAGTTCCGAGCGGCCTCCATAATTAATTGCGATATTCAAAGTTAATTTATCATTAGCGCTCGTTTTAGCTTCACAACTCTCCATCATTTGGACCAATGAAGGCTTAAGATTATGTCTTAAACCAATAAAATTTAACTTAACCCCCTGTTGGTGAAGTCTTTCGGTTTCATTCTTCAATACATCTTCAAACAGATTCATTAAAAAATCGACTTCTTTAGAAGGCCTGCTCCAGTTTTCAGTTGAAAAAGCATATACAGTTAAATAGGGAACTCCATAAAGAATACAGACTGTAATTGCATCACGCAAACTCTGCAGTCCGGCCTTATGCCCGGCAGTTCTGGGTAAACCACGTTGTTCGGCCCAACGGCCATTACCATCCATAATTATCGCAATGTGTTTTGGAATATCGTTCAATTCCGGTTTCACCTGCGGTTTAAACATTTTTATGATTTTTTCTATTATTTTCATTATAAATATTATTAATCCCCCTCAAGAGTTGAGGGGGTAGTAATTAAACCTCCATAATCTCTTTCTCTTTATGTTCAAGTAATTTATCAATCTCTGCAATATATTTATCAGTCAACTTTTGGACTTCATCATGCCCGCGTTTAGCTTCATCCTCAGTTACTTTTCCATCTTTCTCAAGAGCCTTAACCTTATCGTTAGCATCACGGCGAATATTCCGAATTACTACTCTCTTCTCTTCAGCTTCTTTCTTCAATACTTTTACTAATTCCTTACGACGCTCCTCAGTAAGCGGTGGTATGGGCAGGCGAATAACACCGCCATCGTTAACCGGATTTAAACCAATATCAGATTTCAAAATTGCTTTCTCAATAGCACTTACTGCAGATTTATCCCAAGGTTGAATCACTAACATCCGGGCATCCGCGGACGTAATGTTTGCTAACTGATTGATCGGCGTTGGCGCGCCATAATAGTCAACTAGCACCCGCTCTAAAATACTGGGATTAGCGCGTCCGGTACGAATATTTTGAAACTCTTTTTTAGTCGCTTCAATAGCACCTTTCATATGAACTTCGGTTTCATTTAACAATTCTTTGATCATTGATTAATCCTCCCCTCTTACATATGTTCCTACTTTTTCACCAAGAACAATGCGGCGAATATTGCCGACTTCATTTAAATTAAAGACAACAATCGGAATCTTATTTTCCATACATAATGAAGTTGCGGTCGAATCCATCACCCGTAAGCGCTGCTGTAAAACTTGCATAAAGTTCAAATTATCAAACCGGGTTGCTAAAGGATCAACTTTGGGGTCAGCGCTGTAAACACCATCGACCTTTTTAGCCATCAAAATTATCTCTGCTTCAATCTCAGCCGCCCGTAAAGCAGCAGCAGTATCGGTTGAAAAGTAAGGATTACCGGTGCCGGCTGCAAAGATCACCACGCGGCCTTTCTCCAAATGACGCGTAGCCCGTCTTCTAATATAAGGCTCTGCAATCTGTCTCATCTCAATTGCCGTCTGAACTCTGGTGGGAATTCCATGGCGCTCAAAAGCATTTTGGAGCGCTAATGAATTGATAACTGTAGCCAACATCCCCATATAATCGGCGGTTGAACGTTCAATTCCCGTATGGCTCCCGGTAGCGCCACGCCAAAAATTACCGCCGCCTACCACAACTGCTATTTGAACACCAAGATCAACTACTTCTTTAGTCTGTTGGGCAATAATATTAACAATATCCTGGTCAATACCAAATCCTTTTTCTCCGGCCAAAGCTTCACCGCTTAGTTTCAGCACAATCCGTTTGAATTTTGGAGTCTGCATTAATCAATTCCCCCATTTACCATAATATATCTTCGTGAACCTAATTTTAATTCCTGCTAATTTGAAAAAAGTTTCTAATTGTTTTCCAATCCCGATCTGCTCTGGATGACTAAAGTAGCTTTTTGGTCCGCGTCAATTTTCGTAATTATTCTTAAGCGTGCTGTTTAAATGAGATTTATTTAAACTAATAAGATTTTAGAAAAAAGGAACACTTTCGTGTTCCTAATTATTAGTTTTTAATCTGTGACATTACTTCTTCAGCAAAGTCATCTTTACGTTTTTCGATACCTTCACCTTTTTCAAACCGGGCAAATTTGGCAACTGCAATGTTCTCACCCAATTTTGAATTTACTTCCTGGATTAATTTGGTGATGGTTTTCTCACCGTCTTTGATGAAAACTTGTTCGTTCAGACAGATTTCTTTATAGAATTTTTCCAAACGGCCTATCATAATCTTTTCGGCGATAGCTTCAGGTTTACCCTCATTTACTGCCTGGGCTTTGTAAATTGCTTTCTCTTGCTCTAAAACAGCTTCCGGTACTTCATTGCGGGTATTATATTCCGGTTTTGCAGCGGCAACCTGCATTGCCAAATCTTTGACTAATGCAATAAATTCCGGGTTAGCAGTTGTCTCAGCCTTTGCAGTGGTAACCTCAATCAAAACACCGATCTTACCACCCATGTGGATATAAGAATCAACCACACCATTATCTTTAATTTCAAATCTGGCAAAACGTCGGACTGACATATTCTCACCGATTGTTGAGATTAACTCGGTGATTTTTTCAGCTACCGTCTTCCCGTCCTTCATTGCCAACTTTGCTAAGGTTTCAACATCAGCCGGCGCTTTCTCGGCAACGATAACAGCAGTATCTTCAACAAATTTTTGGAAATCAGGGTTCTTAGCAACAAAGTCAGTTTCACAGTTAACTTCAATTAAGACACCGACCTTTTTATCACCAGTCAGGTAAGAACTTACCAGACCTTCAGCAGCAACACGGCCAGCTTTTTTAGCTGCAGCAGCCAAACCCTTTTCACGAAGATATTCAATAGCCTTCTCAATATCACCATTGGTTTCTGATAAGGCTTTCTTACAATCCATCATACCGGCACCGGTTCTTTCCCGGAGCTCTTTTACAACAGCAGCGGTTATTTCAGCCATTATGTAATCCTCCTTCACAAATTATTTACATTAAAAAAGGGTGGTTAGGTTCCTCCACCACCCTTACCATCTGTATTTTTAAATGGTCCATTAGGTCAGACCTTGGCAAAATACAACAGTAAAGCCCCTTAGAAACCCAGGATTATACTTCTTCGACAAGTTCCATCTCTGAAGCTTCTTCTTCAGGAACTGCAGTATCTTCAGCCTCATTACCACCAGCAACAGCATCAGCACCTTGTCTTGCTTCAATAACTGCATCAGCAATTTTACCGGCAAGCAGCTTAACTGCTCTGATCGCATCATCATTTCCAGGAATGACATAATCGATTTCGTCCGGGTCACAGTTAGTATCAACAATACCGATAATCGGAATCCCCAGTTTCTTTGCTTCGGCAACTGCAATTCTTTCTTTACGCGGGTCAACAATGAAGACGGCTCCTGGTAACTTGTGCATATTTCTGATACCGGAAAGGAACTTTTCCAGACGTTTCCGCTCTTTTTGAAGTTCTAAAACTTCTTTCTTCGGAAGCGCTTCAAAGGAACCATCCTGCTCCATCTGTTCGATTTTACGCAAACGATCAACTCTGGTACGGATGGTTTTAAAATTAGTTAAAGTTCCACCCAACCACCGTTGTGACACATAAAACATTCCACAACGTTCAGCTTCTTCTTTAACAGCATCTTGTGCCTGTTTTTTGGTTCCTACAAATAAAATGGTTTCCCCGTTTTCAACAACAGAACGGGCAAAATTGTAGGCCTCTTCAACCTTTTTAACAGTCTTCTGGAGGTCGATAATATAAATACCGTTCCTCTCAGTAAAGATAAACTGACCCATCTTTGGGTTCCATCGTCTTGTTTGGTGACCAAAATGTACGCCTGCTTCCAATAATTGTTTCATTGAAATCACAGCCACATCAGCCACCTCCTTTCTTCGGTTTTTTCCTCCGCTTTTCGCATCTTTCTAATCAACCAGTCACTGGCACCAGAATAGAAATTAAAAAGCGTGTGTAATAAGCGTTTGCACGCATACCAGTAAAAAGTATAACATGGTTATTTTATCCTGACAAGTACTTATTTACACAAACTATTTAAATATTTTTATTCCAAAATCTCTGATTCCAAAGTCCTAATAAAAAAAGACTTCAGTCCTATCGCAAAATTCCGGAAAATAAACGATAATCAAATTATAAGCAGATCGTTTTACACTTTTATTTCCATTATTATCCTGTTTTGAGGGAGGTCTAAAAAGATGAGCACCATTAAGCTTTTCTATAAATCGGAGACGGCACAGGGGACAATCGAATATGGCTTTATTTTATGTCTGGTTGCGATCTCGATTATTGTCGCGCTGACTTTTTTTGCCTCCAGTCTAATCACAAGCATTGAAACATCCGCCAGCAAAATCCCCCAATAAAACTTGAAAGTGTAACTATATCCATTCTACAGATGGCTTTGTATTTTTTGTTCAATTTGTTGCTTTGGCAAAGCGCCAACAAATTGTTCAACCGGCCTACCATTCTTAAAGATAATCATTGTTGGGATCGACATAATATCAAACTGCGACGCCAGGTTGGCGTTTTCAACCACATTTACTTTGACCACTTTTACCAAAGCTCCCATTTCAGCTGCAATTTGATCCAGTACCGGAATTAACATCCGGCAAGGTCCACACCACGGCGCCCAAAAATCAACCAATACCAGTCCGCTGGAATCGATTACTTCCGTTTTAAAATTATTCTCAGTTAAATTTATCATCACAGTCACTCCTTTTGTATACCCTACTAGGTATAGTATATTATGGTTGCTGGTAATTGCTCCGTTGTTTTAGAACAAAATTTAGTAATAACCATCGCAGTTATGCTGCGTCTATGTTGTAACTTACCGGAAATTGGTATTATAATCATTTTATAAGGATTTAATCATCGCAAAATTGAAAGTCTTAATGATATTGAAAGTCTTAATGATAATGAAAAGGAGACAATAAAAAAGAATAGAAAGGAAGCATTAAAACAGTTTAAAGAGGTTTATTTAGAACCTAAAAGTACTGAGAAGATGAACCAGGTAACAGAGGGGGCAAATCTCGAAGATGCTGTATTTTTGAAAAAGGATATAGAGAAATTAAAGCTGGATGAGGGACAGAAAAATGTAATAATAGTAGAATAGACCAGATAGCTAATTCTTTTTTTGTTATTACCGATAATAATAGAAAACATATTTACTGTTATTCGGGGATTAAAAAATGCAAATCAATAAAAAACTGCAACAACGACTTTTAGCTAAAAATATAAAGTATTCCAACCTTGACGGAATGGCTTTTAGCATTTGGACCGGCGCTACAATCCCCACCTACCTCGGCTTATATATCCTGCGGCTTAACGGCACCCCGGAAATGGTCAATCTGATCCTGGCAATTCAACCTTTTGTGGTAGCGATCTTTACATTGCTGGGTGCCTCCTTTGCCAACAGTTATCAACGTAAAAAACCGATTTTAATGCCAGCCAGCCTCGTAGTCAGATTATTTATTTTGTTAATAATCTTCATTCCTTTTTTGCCCCAAAATTATCAGGCACCATCATTCTTGTTATTATGGGGCTTAATGTATATCCCCTGGGCCTACATCTGTCTGACTTGGGGGCCGCTCATCAGTAACATTATCCCTGAAGAACGGCGCGGGCGTTTTTTTGGCACCCGCAATACCTTAACTAAATTCACAACTATAATCGGAACAATGTATACCGGAATCGTCTTGGCCAATCTGGAATTTCGACCGGCGTTCATCTCGATTATTACTATTTCTTTCATCTTTACGTTAGTCTCTTACTATTATCTGGATAAACATATTGAACCGGTTGTTGCGGAACCAGGTGAAAACAAGAAAAATATCCGGGTTGGAAATGCACGGATCATTGAGTTTGATTTAGCAAAGAATCTTGAGGTCTTTAAAGATCCCCAATACGGATATATCTTTGGCTTAAGTTGTTTGGCAATCTTTTTCTTTCATATCGGTTACTCAATGGCAATCCCCTTGTTTACATTACGTCAGGTTAATGAACTTGGCTTCTCCAATGCCACTGTTGGACTATTTGCAAATATCACAGCATTAACCGCGCTGATCGGTTCCTATATTAGTGGCCGGTTAACGGACCGCTGCGGTTTTCGTTATATCCTGCTTTTTAGCACCATAATCCTGATCATTCCCCCGTTAATTTGGGCTTTTACTGCAAATCTCCCCATACTAATGGCCACAATTATGTTATGGGGGTTTGCTGAAAACGCTTATGTGATTTGTTATCAATTTATGGTTTTAGAGGTATCACCTTATAAAGAACGTTCCCGCTTTGTAGGGATGAATACCGTGATTGTTAATCTTGCCGCCGGTATCGGACCGCTTGTCGGAATGTTGCTGATGAAAATCCCGAACGTTAGCATTCGGGGAACATTGATTGCGGTATCTTTGATGATGTTAGTCGGTTCACTGCTATCTTACCAAGTCGCCCGTAAAGGTTCATTTTAGTCTTGACCTAATGAATCATCTGCGATACCCGGTAGATCATCGTCCGCAATTCCTCAGGATTGTTACGGTCAATCGGATATCTCTTCCCTTTATGGTCGACGATTTCGTTGGCCATTCCGCCATATTCGAGTGTAATAATTTCCGGTTCGTACTGCTCCAGGACAAAACTTAACAATTCATAGTCTTCCTCTTCCAGGACTGTATGGGCATCAACCAGCCCTTCCGGCCTTAGCCAAGTCCCTGCCAGATGAATCTCACGGAGCCGGTTTAACGGTAATTGTTTTAGATAATCAACAATATTGACATGGAGATGCCAGGCACTGCATCTGGCATGGGCGATATCAAGCAGAAAATCACAATCGCTGTTTTGACAAACCCATGAGATAAAATCCGGTTCGGAGACGATCCGGTAATGGATTCCCCAGGCATAATAAGGAAAATTCTCTAAAACAATTGGCAACGACAGCTTCGATTTAATCAATTGCAGTGTCTCCAGTGTACGAACGCTTACTTCTGTTTCAACAAGAGGATGAGGCATGTGTTGATATTGGATCAGTTCCGGAAAATATTCGGCTTTTGCTTCAAGATGGGTCGACAGGTAAGGTGGATTGGTGTGACAAATGATCTCTGTGATTAAGTCTTGGTTAAAACGTTGGTTGGGATCAAGATGATTGAGCGACAATACTCCGGGCTGTGCAAGGTGTGGCAGCAGCTTGCGATGGAGTATTCCTTTCCGGAACTGTATCAAACTGCCCGGTAACGACATTGTAGGAGCCTTAATATAGTCAATTGGCAACTCTGGTTCCTGATTAAGCAAATCCAATAATGCTTCTGAAAAATTTACGGCAATCTTCATAAGCACCTCAAATTTTGGAAAATATCTCTATAATTTATCATATCTAAAAAATATTGGCATGAAAAGTCCTAATTTTAAACATTAACCAGACGCTGATCATTCAGTGGCAAAAGTTCTGCTTTATTGCTAAAAACTAGGTTGTCAGCGAAAAACTCCTGTGTTATTATTTATGAAAAAACTGCATTCATTTTCAGGAGGTTTTAATGAAAGAATTAGAAGAAGGTACAACATTACAGCTTGATTTTTCAAAGATTGCCAAAATTGCTGAAAAGTGCAAGGATGTAATTCCGGTTGCCGTTCAAAATGTTGACACCAAAGAAGTAATCTTAGTGGCATATGTTAATGAACTTGCATTAAAAGCTTCGATTGAATCAAAAACGGCAATCTTTTGGTCAACTTCACGCAATGAATTGTGGGAAAAAGGAAAAACATCAGGTGAAACCTTTGAACTACTTGATGTCTTTGTCAACTGTGAACAAAATTCCTTACTCTATATTGTTCGCCCCCGTCGCGGCGGTATCTGCCATACCAAAAACCAAAAAGGTGAACCGCGGAATTGCTACTACCGGAAGATTAACTTTGAAACCTGGCAATTAGAGAATATTGATCCTTGATTTTTAGAACTGATAGTCTAAAAACAAAAGAACCTTGTTTTGACAAGGTTTTTTGTTGTTTTTCACATTTTTTTCTTTCTTAATAGTCTTTCATACTCATTAAGCAGTACATCCAACATTTGACTCGCTCCGACGACTTCCGGATCAGTAAAACTTTTATTCTCGGCAATTTCTTTTAATTTCTGACGCAGTTCCTGAATCTGCTGTTTTAACGCATCAATATCGCATGACATTATAACACCCCTACGGTAGTATTCCAGCGTTAACCTTGGAATATTCCTCGGGGTGTTGTCTTTTTAGGCAGTTATCTTCAAATGTCTTTCAAGCTCTTTGAAGAGGATATCAGCATGCGCATAATCGGAATTTACTTCAGTAACATCGAGCTTATACTCTTTATCTCCAACCTTTAACACCAGAAGTTTAGCAATATATTTACCAAACCATTTGTTACGACCACTTGCTGTTTTGAGTGTGACATTCTCAAAATCATTCCAGAAATAACGATGTGAACCATCTTTATCAGTTAGTTCGAGCCACTCCTCAGCAATGACAATCGTCTCCACTGGTTGCCAGATCGTAAAATTACTAATCCCTAATCTCTGTGAATTGGGAATCCGGCAAAAAGTTTTTTCACGACTGTTTTCTAATGTTTCACGTTCGGCTATTAACGACTCAACATCACTCAATGCAAATTCCGGAAACTCCAGTTCCACTCCGTTTTTTTCCCTAAAACTATCGAACAGATTTTTAACATCAGTAAATCGAGATTTTTTCAAATAAAGTCCAGTTAATTCTTGATACAGTTTCTTGGCATTGGGGTATTGATTAATCAACTTTTGGAGTTCCTCCACCAGTTGATCTTCATCAGCGATCGATTTGTAAAGCTTCTCCAACTCTTTCTCATAAGGCTCTACTTTTTTAAAGTATTTTTGATACAACTTGACAACCAGATAACCAACGATCAATACCAACAAAATAAGATAACGCTGTTGTTCGAACATAACCATCAATCCTTCCCGACAAATTTACAAGCCTGATAAATAAACTGCCATTCAAGTAAAATTATATCATTAATTCTAAAGGATTTACCAAACAATAAACGAAAATTATTTAATAAAATATAAGGGGTCGTTAGTTAGAATGAAAAAATCCGCCTTAATACTAACACTATTAATTGGAATAATTCTAATAACAGTTATTATACTCTCTAATAGCACTCTTTTCAGGGGGATTTCTATGCAAGAGCCGATCCAATCCCAAACATATGTTAGCAAGTTACGGGTTGGGACCAAGACCATTGAAAATGTCCATGAAGATATTGAAGAAACGGTACTAGCTCGTCTTTTACCGCATTACAAAAAGGCAAATCTGGCCTTCCCGCCGAAAAAGCTTTGTTTCATTGTCTTAAAGGCGGAAAAAATTCTAGAAGTTTGGGGGGGAAATGGACAAGATTGGCGTTTTATCCGCTCCTATCCTGTTTTAGGCGCCAGTGGTGTAGCCGGCCCCAAACTCCGTGAAGGTGATCGGCAAGTACCTGAAGGGATATACCGGATCACCTGGCTTCATCCTAACAGTTCCTATCATCTATCGATGAAACTTAATTACCCTAATGAATACGATCACCAACAAGCCAATCGCGAAAGACGAACTCAACTTGGCGGCGATATCTTTATTCATGGCAAAGACCTTTCAATTGGTTGTGTTGCGATCGGTGACGCTTCGATTGAAGACCTGTTCATCACTGTCAGTAAAGTTGGAATCAATAATGTAAAAGTGATCATTGTCCCCAATGATTTAAGAAAGAAAGAACCAATTAAAGGCGAATATTATCATCGTCTCCCCTGGTTAAAAGAGCTGTATGCCGAGCTTAAAACAGAACTAACAAATTATTGTCGTTAAAAATAACTTTTCTAAATCATTCTACCGAACCTCAGTTATCCCACCTTTCTGTTAACACCTGATAAATTTTTTGATAATTTCAAGCATTTTTGCAATCAATATGGTAAAATTCTTTTTGGTCTAAAAAACCAAAAAATGAAAGTTTGACAACCAAAGTCAAACTTATAAAATATGTAACCAACTCCCTAATCTTAAATATACACACTAATAAATCAGGTAAGGTGAAACAGAAATTGACTACTAAAACTAAAGAACTAATACGTAATATTGCAATCATTGCCCACGTCGATCATGGCAAAACCACCTTGGTCGACTGCTTACTGCGCCAAGCCGGAACTTTCCGTGAAAACGAACGGGTGGCCGAACGGGTGATGGATAGCAACGATCTCGAACGGGAACGCGGAATCACCATCTTAGCAAAGAATACCGCTGTCCATTACGGTGATCTCAAGATTAACATCGTTGATACTCCCGGCCATGCCGACTTTGGCGGTGAGGTTGAACGGGTCCTGCGCATGGTTGATGGCGCATTGCTCTTAGTTGACGCTTTTGAAGGCCCAATGGCCCAAACCAAGTTTGTTCTGCGTAAAGCATTGGAAGTAGGCTTGAAAATTATTGTTGTTATCAATAAGATCGACCGTCCGGACGCCCGCGTTAACGAAGTCCTAAATGAAGTCTTTGATCTCTTTGTTGAACTGGAAGCTGACGACTGGCAACTTGATTTTCCGGTTATTTATACTTCTTCCCGTTTGGGTGTGGCAACAACAGATCCTGATATCCCGGGCGAAAACATGAAACCATTGTTTGAATTGATCAAAGCTGAGGTCCCAATGCCTACCGGGGACTCTGACTTACCCTTACAGTTACAGATCACCACGTTAGAATATGATGAATATGTAGGCAGAATCGGCATTGGCCGGATCACCAATGGTACATTGGCGCCAGGACAGATGATCAGCCTCTGTAAAAGGGACGGTACGATCGAAAAGATTAAAATCGGTAAAGTCTGGACCTACAGTGGCTTAAAGAAGGTTGAAGTCGACAAGGCCGGAGTTGGTGACATTGTTGCTTTAGCCGGTTTAGGCCAAGTGAATATCGGTGAAACAGTCAGTGATTTTGAAAACCCAATGCCGCTGGAATTACTAAACATTGAAGAACCAACCCTAACCATGAATTTCATCGTCAATGACAGTCCTTTTGCCGGACGTGAAGGGAAATTTGTTACTTCGAGACACTTACGGGAGCGGCTCTGGAAAGAGGCGGAGACCAATGTTAGCTTACGCGTGAAGGAGACTGACTCCCCTGACTCTTTTGAAGTTTCCGGCCGTGGCGAGTTACACTTAGCAATCTTGATTGAAACGATGCGACGCGAAGGTTATGAGTTACAAATCTCCAAACCGGAACCAATCTTAAAAAAAGTTAATGATGAGATCTATGAACCATACGAACGCCTTTTCTTAAATGTTCCGGAAGAATTCTCCGGCAGGGTGATTGAGAACTTAGGCGCACGCAAAGCTGAGATGCTTAACATGCAACCCTCAGGTCAGACCCACCTCAAACTGGAATTTATCATTCCCGCTCGTGGTTTAATCGGTTTTCGTTCCGAATTTTTAACCGACACCAAAGGTGAAGGAATCATGCATCATATCTTCGACCACTATGGTCCGTGGAAAGGTGTGATTCCCGGCCGCAAACGCGGCGTGTTAGTTGCATTTGAGAGTGGCGAGGCTACCGGTTATGCGATCTTTAATATGGAAGACCGGGGTTCCTTCTTTATTTCCCCTGGTGAAAAAGTCTACGCCGGAATGATCGTCGGCGAACATTCGCGCGAAAACGATCTGGACGTTAATGTCTGTAAGAAAAAACAGTTAACCAATATGCGGGCCAGTGGTTCTGATGAAGCCATCAAACTGACCCCTCCCCGGATTTTCTCCCTCGAACAGGCAATGGAATACATCGATGATGATGAATTGGTTGAAGTAACCCCTTCCACAATCAGGATGCGCAAAAAGTTGCTTGATAAGGGTGAACGGGAACGGGCTGCCAAAAGAGCACGGGAGTAATATTTACTCCCGTGTTTTTTGATAAGACGGCTTTTCTTTTTCATAACATTCACCTGTCAAATCTAATGCCAACAAATCCACCATTATACTGTTCGTTTGGCCTAAAAAGAGAAATAGCATAAACACCTCCCCATTCAAATTGATATAATGTAATTCCTTCATCTTTTTTTGTTGGTGTACCTAAATTTTCAAACAGCCATTTATCAGCAAATGCCCGTTCAGCAGCTTGTCTTTTCTCTCTATTGCTACTAGTTTCCTCATCAATCTCTATACGCGGCCATAAAGTGATAGACTCCAGCAAATCATCTTTGAAAAAAACATACCCAAAAATTCAGCATTATTTATACAAAAGATTTTCTTAATAGTTATTACTGTATCATTGCTTAAATATGGATTTAGCCTGTCTTTGTATACACTTTCCATTTCCTGTTTTGTAGTATTTCTATCAATGATTAGTTCTCCAAGGTCAATTATCCCATTCTTTAAGTCCGTCATAATCATCTACTCCCCCAAGTTTAACTTAAAAAATAAATCCCCAAAGAATAATAAGGGCTGGTGGGCTGCGAAGCCGACTTCCAGGAGCGGCAAGCCTGATGGATTAAGGCTAGTCAGGATGACGGTGCCGCTCCGGGTGAATCAAGCGGACGTAGCACGGCTAGCTTCTTCGAGGTTACTTTCCCGTGCTATGCTACATCAAGACTTTTTTACCCGGTGGACGGCTTCTTCTTTGACACCGCCCTCCCGGGCGTTGGATAAAAAATCTTATGTAGGCGCGGGTTATTTAAGGTTACAAAGAAAAATATTATTTATTGTTTGTTAAGTATATTATACAATTTCATGATTATTAAAACGTCCAATGATGTCATTAATATTTTCATTAACCCATAATTCGATTTCTTCTAATGTAGCATTTCGCTTTCCTTCAAAGTATATAAAAAACTCTAATACATCTAACTCTTGTTTCTTTGAAGGTCAACTATAAGACAAAAACTTATTCATTACAAATTAGAAGCTATAATACCCAATATAGGACTAAATAAAACAATATAAGAAAAATTTTTCAACTCAATTAACTCTTTTTTTAGTTCTAATAGTTTTTGATCCTCAAAATTATCTTTATTTCTCGCAAATTTATAAACCCTGTATGCATTAACAAATCCTCTTCCGAAAATAGGATATGTATTTAAATACTCCCATTTTTGAAAATAATTTTGTTTCAAATATTCCATTAACATATTAATTTTTTTATTACTCAAAATTAAAAGCATAATACCACTTAACATGAAATGGAATAAAATTAATTCATCCAAAAAAATGCCTTTCAATTTTTTATAAAAAAACACAATAGAATAAACCACTATCAAAGAAACAATCCATATATTTCGATAATCTTTAATCAACTAATCACCCTCTAAAATTTGCTAAAGTTTAAAATTTTCCATCTCGCCTAATTTTTCATTCATTTCAAAAAAGATCTTAAGGTCTTCGCTGAATTCTGCTAAGTTAAAAACCTTAACTTTTAATTCTTTGATAATTTCAAGGGACTCTAAAGTTTTCTCCTTCACCATCATATATATCTCTCTATTATTAGCAGTTTTAAATCGTCCGTGATCAAGTTTTATGTCATACTCCAATAATTTTTTGGCCCGACTATACTTCTTTCGAACCGTAAAAAATGAATCAAATTCAGAAGAAACACAGATTATCCCTATTACAAATATTTCAATGCCTGGACCATAATTTTTTTCTTCAAAAAATGATTCTGCTTCTAAAGATATCGCGGTAATTATCTCTCCTTTTTTACAAACATCTCTGGAAATTTCTTGTGAGAACCCAAAATACATCTATAATTCCTCCAAAATTCTTTAAGGACTTATTGATAAATAAGCTTCAAGAATGTATTAAAACTCTACTCATCATTCGTTTCAGCTTCTGCAAATCTGGAAGGAACATGGTTATTTGAAAAAGTTCTTTTTGTCCTACTTCTAAATTATTCTTCTTTAATTCTTGCTCAAATCTATCAAAATCTGCTTCTGACTGCGCAAGATACCAATAATTTAATACATAATGCCACGTTTCAAAATCAGATAATAACACTTTGCAATCATCTATATTAATTTTTAAACGCACTCCCTCTGTCCCTTTTGGTAAATGAGATGAGCATCTTAAGTCTGGCATTTTGCGTCTTGCGTCTTCCCATTGATACCATCCCCAAACAGGAAATTTAACGTCAGGAGGTTTCGGACCAATTCGTCTCTCCATTTGAAGGACCATCCAATTATAAGGAACAATATGATATTCATCAACAAAAAACCCGTCCGTCTTGTAACGTCTTTCACTACACAATTTATCCCAAACAATTTTATGTTGGACTATCCATAAAATCATTTTGAGGATCACCTTACTCCTGATTGCTTCCAAGCGGCAAGTTTATGGAAAGATTCTTTATCCATGACTACTTTCATTAGCCTATTTGCTAAATTAACCGCAACAATCACTTTCTTCCCAAATAAAGTGTTCCCCTGTTGCTGATAAACCACCTCTTCTTTTTTTAGCACTAAAACACTCTTCATCTGGCCTTCAACAAAAATTGCATTATTCCCAAGCAACTTCCCTTTCCATTTGTTTAATAAAATCCCCTTACAATATTGGAACTCAATCACATCTTTATTGTCTCTTGCATCAATGATACTTTTCAAGAAGGCTGTTGTGTTTTCTATCAGACCGTCACTAGGTTTATTTAATTGCGAAAACCATCTTGAATGCAACAGACATCTAACACCTAATACCAGAGCAATTAGATTAATAAAAAGTAAGCGGTTAATTGGGACTTTATTGGCTAAATTTAATCCATACATAAGAAAGGTGATAATTGGCATTTCTAAAAGGCAAATCTCCATAATCTTTAGTCTTTGAGACGTTGGCTTAATATAAAACCAAATTCCAGCCACAACTAATAACGCAGCCAAGACTGTCTGTGGAAGGTATATATTTGATAATTTTAATTGCAACAACCAAAACCCTAGTGAAATCAATCCAAATATTCCACAGACAATGCCAATTCTCTTTACTTGTCTAAAATATCTTAAATACTCCAAAGCTTCTTCAAGCTGCTCAATATTTTTTAATTGTGTTGAATCAAAATTAAGCTCTTTAAGATCATCTTTTTTAATATTTGAGCTGACATTTATATTGAGTTCATAGACTGGGATATTATAATCCTTCCTTCGAAAAAAGCCTCTGATTAGCAGATAAATCCCTCCGCCAAAAGTCATCATAAATCCTATCGTGAGTCCAAATGAAAGGGTGAGTAAGATGATGGAGTCACTTTGGAAGGTCTCCATCGAATAGGATATTACGGCTAAAATTATAAAAAGACCTAATGATGTCATCAAATATTTACATCCGGCCTTTAACAGTTCTTCTTTTTCCATATATTTAGCATCAGTACTTGGCCCAAATTCTCTGGTTAGGACTGATTGAGATCTTAAATGTCTGTCTGCTTCCTTAAATATTTCATTTTTCAATTTAGTATTGATGTCTGGTGATAATGGCTCAATTTTATTCTTCTGTACGAAGTCGATCCATCTTTGTAAGTCCTTCGGGTATCCCAAAGCATGAATGACTTGACGAATTCGGTCTATCGCTTCAACCGGGTCAATTTGACCAAAAATTATCTTTTGGGAAATATAGTTAATATACTCCCTTAAAAGCTCATCCTTGTCAGGAAGTTCCCATTTTAGTTCTTCCAATACTTTCTCAAAGTAATAATCAATCAATTCATCCGAAAATGGCTCTTTAGCATTGACTAATGCAACCAACGACAGTGAATGATAGCCTTCATTTACCAGACACTTTGCCCAGTTAACAGTGTCATAGCTTGTCGCTTCGTTCAACATCCGTTTTACAAAATACTCAAAAATCTCAGTACTAATATTAATCACCGACCAACTGTTCTTCAATTATTGTTAAAGAATCAAGGATGCTATCCTGCACCATCTGGTAAATCTGTTTATTATTCGCATTTTTAAAAGTGTGGTAATCCAGTTTTACATCATATTCAAGTATTTTCTTATTTTATTATATTTCTTACGTATCTTGCTAAAAAAGAAATCAAAACCCGGATCTACACAAATTACACCAATATAAAACGAGTCTATACCAAGACCATAGTTTTTATCATCAAAATATGATTTGGCTTCGATCGAGATAGCAGTAATAATATCTCCCTTTTTGAAAACATCAACAGAAATTTCTCGCGATATCCCGAAATTCATTGTCATCTTCTCCTAATATTTTGTAAATTACCAGTACTCTAAGACTCTTTCAAATTGGTCAAATAATAGTTTCAGATCACTTATCTGCTGTTTATCAAACGTTGCAACATTACGAAAATCAATGAGAGAACGGTAGCTTAGTACTTGCCAATATTGACGCTCATTTAACTCAAAGATCATCATTTTATCTTCAAAATATTTTGAGTTAAGCACCAACTCAAGTTCCAACCGCTTTAAGCCTTTTTGTCTTCGAAGCTTCACTCCAGGCCAGAAAAACCTTAAATTTTCAATAAATAATAAGTTGTTTTTAGTTGCAATCATTTGCAAAAGAGTTTTTCCTGTTACCAAACTCTTTTGGATCTCAATCCAATCTTCAAGATCAAATAGATAATCCGCGTATTTATTTCCTGGATAATATTTATCAAGCTCGACCTTCAATTTGAAACCTCAATCCTCCAACCATCTCTTGTTTTCAGCAGCTGTCGTTAAATTCCGTATCGTAATTGGTACATGCCTTTAATTTATTTCGATTAAAGATTAAATAATAGAGGAAATACAAAGGATTCCCTGATAAACTCGATAATATCTCTTTTTATAGCCTTCATTCATTTGATTACTCCGCAAGTACATACTTCTTTACTTCAGTCCTAAACATTAATTTACCGCAATATTCACACACCTGTGTTTGACCATCAACAATGAATCCTTTAGCCCCGCATTCTTTCCCGCATACTGCAAAAGCTATATATATTTCTTTGGGAAACTCCATATTTTCTACCTCTGGATACTCTTCCAAGTCATATCCTTCAAATCTGTGTTTACACATATTATCCTCCGAAGCTAAATTGTAACAACTCTTCTTTTAGTTCCTCCGTCAAACTTTTCTCTGTAAAATCTTCTGTTAAGATAATTATTTTAATTTCTCCAAAAACTCAGTTATAAACTTTTTTAAAAATAGTACTTCGTAACAATGAAAACCATAAAATAATACTGTTGCGCATAGAAATAATATGTATCCTAAATCAAATTGCAATGAAAAAATACAAAGAAGATTCCCCACAAACAAACCAAGTAGGAAAAACCAACCAAATATAGATCTTTTCAAATACCATTTAATCCTTATAAATGAATCCTCCTCTTGTATCTCTACTTTTAAATTTGTTTTTAGCTTTCGTAAGAAAAATAAATCTATTGTAAGTATAAAAGTATCTCCTTCTTGTTTTAAAGAGACAGGAAAGACACTTTTCTGATTAAACTGCTTTACTTCCAAATTTAAATTTATCAAAAAATTGTTCTTCGTACTTTTTATATAAGATTCTCTTAGCATTTTATTCTCCTGATTTATTATCTCCCGCCACCACCTGCACCTCACTTTCTGTTAGCATAATTTATTTAAATTTTTCAAAAAATCTCTAAATTTCTATTTTATGATATTTCTGATTCTTTCTATGGGATAATTTTGATATATAATCACTGTTTTTTTCATAAATTTTCAAATCTCCTTTATAATAATTGTTTTCATTTATTGAACCTAATTTTAGATTTTTTAATAATTCATATTTATAAATATCCCATTTTATTTGAGTAATTAGGTCTGGTTGTTTTTCTTTTTGAATAACAAATTCTTGGTTATCTATTGTAAATTCAACTTTCTGAATATAATAGTCTACTA
>Ga0116167_1000381_pt1 | contig 43272 bp, 34 predicted proteins | sample AD_JPNMR3_MetaG_FD_89794 | JGI IMG/M metagenome (GOLD analysis project Ga0116167, IMG submission 89794) | Active sludge microbial communities of municipal wastewater-treating anaerobic digesters from Japan - AD_JPNMR3_MetaG | ecosystem: Engineered > Bioreactor > Anaerobic > Digestate | place...
AGACGCTGATCGCCCAGGACAAGGCGGCCGAGGCGGAGCTGGCCGGGATCCGCGAGGCGGGCCGCCAGAAGGTTCAGCAGTACCGGGAACAGGGCAACGAGCTGGCGGCGATGCGACAGCAGCAGCTGACCGACCTGGAGGTGGCCAACCGCACGCGGGATCTGGACCGGGTCAACGACGAACGAAGGTCGGCCGGCCAGGCTGTGCTCATGGACAAGTACGACGCGTTGTATGGTGAGCGGCAACGCCAGAGCCGCTATGACCCCTACGCCGGCAATATGGCCCTGCAGAGCCAGACGCTGACGCGGGTGCCGGGGGCGGGCAACAAGGCCGTCGTGGAAGACGAGAAGACGCACGCCGAGTTACGAACGCTCAACGGCAACGTCAGGTCCTTGACCCGGGCCATGGAGCGAAACCAGCTGGTTCCGGCGGATCTGTAGGCGAGAGACGGAGCGGGGGGGCGGCAGGACAAGAAAGGCGGTCAGCAATGCCGGCTGTTGCAACAACCATCAATGCCAAGCTCGTGTTGAACGGGAGCCAGTACGCTCAGGAACTCGAGCGAACCAAGGGGCTGACGGCACGGACGCTGCGGGACGTCGAGAAGCAGCAGGCCCGCACGCAGGGGTCGAGCACGATGCAGGTGCAGGCCGGGCGGTTCGCGGTGGGCTCGGCCTCGAGGAACGCCCCCATGCGGATCGAGGGCGATCCCAAGCAGACCAAGCTGTTCGAGGAGATCCGAGACGCGCTGTTGAAGCCCAGTTACGCGCGGGCGAGCTGACGACCTGGTCGGGCCCGGAGGAAAAGCGGCTTGAAGATCCAGACCCTGAGAACCGATTGCCGACTCCTGGCCGACGCATACGCGGCCGTCATGCTCGAGTGGGCCGACGGCGGAAAAGACGGCCGGCTCCTCGAGGCTGCCCGGCGGGCGATCGCGGCGAGCAACGCGCGGGTGCATGAGGCGATCCAATCCGACGGGCCGCGACGGCTGTGGATCCTCGTCTGTCGGCTGGCCCTGTTTCTCGAGGTGATCCAGCCGGGACCGTATCCTGCCGGCATGTCTTCCAAGATTTCCAAGCGGCACGATCGGCTGATCGTGACAGCCAGGCGGGCAGCGGTCCGCGGATACGCTGAAGGCGAGATCATCCTGCAGGCCTGGCGGGCCACGCTCGAGCGGCTGCATCAATCCGGTGTGCCAGGTGATGACATCCTGCTCCTGATCAATCGCCTGTGGATGAAGGCCGAGCCAGAGTTGACCGGGCCGGCCACGCTCGAGCAGGTCAGACCGCACCAGCCGGGCGGCCGGCTGTGGGAGGAATCGGCACGGTGAACCTGTCCAAGCTTGAAGACCTGTTATGCCTGGTGGTCGGCTCGGGCCTGGTGGTCGGCGGCGTGTCGCTGATCTCGCCGGCCGCGGCCGTGATGACCGCCGGCCTGTTACTACTGGCGAACGCATTCGCCGGCGACCTGAAGCGGTGGGCCCGGCGGCCTGGTCGGCGGTGAACATGGAGGACTGAACCCTGCAACCGCAATGCATCGAAGACTTGGGAATGCTCCTCGAGCCGGAACACGCGATACTGCGGCAGCTGATCGGGCTGCACAATGCCTGGTGTATTCTCGCCGGCAGCGGTGGAAACAAATCGGCTCGGGCCGCGGCGGCCGAACGCTGGGCTTGTGCCGGCGAGATCCTGCTCGTGTGCGGTCGGCAGCTCGATCGACTCGACAACCGGCACATGGCGGTTGAACTGAGCCGGGTACTTGTGCGGTTCCTGCTCTGTCTCGTCGGCCGCCGGCCGGCCGAGCTGCTCGAGCACGGGCCCAGGATCCGCCAGGCTTACTGCGAGCTGCTCGCGACGGCACGGCGATTGTCGCGCGTCATGCCCGAGGCGGCCACGGTGCTATCCTCCTGGTCCGACCTGGTCGAGGCCTGGCGATCCGGCAAGGTGGCCGACGTGGACGATCCGGCCACGCTCGCCGGTGCGTTCTGCCGGGCCCTGGCCGGCACGCCGGCGGCGATCGCCGAGACCGCACAGCAGGCCCGCGGCTGAATTCCCCCGTCCCGTCCCCCCGTCCATCCCGAGGCGTCACGCCAGACGCGAGCTCTCGCAGCGGAATCGGCCTGTTCCAGGCTCGACCTGGTCGGCCGGCGAAGTCCCCCACCGGGGCCTATGGTCTGACCCGGGCTGTCGTGCCCTGGACAGGGGCAGCGGGCTGCCGCAGCACTCCCCAAACGGGCCTTAGTGCCGTATACGTGTCGCGGCTAGCCGACACTCTTGTAGATTGAATAATCCGGTATGTACCGAATAACTCCCGACGAAACCGCGTTTTTTGGGTCAAAAACAGGGGTGAATAGGAACGCTTGCGAAAGTGCTGTTTTAGTGCTAAGCTATGTAAAGACAACGCCTTTTGAGCCTTTCGGCGGGCAAAAAGGTCCATTTCGTAAAGCTGAGGTCAAGGGTTCAAATCCCTTCGCCGGCTGTTTCCCGACGGCATGATTGGCGCGGTTCGACCCGGACGAAAGTTCTGCGCGCGAGGGTCGGCGTGCGAGGTCGGGATGCCTCGGCCCCGGGATCCGTCGGCCCGCCACTGCGGCCCTCCTCCTTCTCTCCCCACTGCCGTAACTGGTTGATTTCGCGCGGGTTGGTGCGTAGCCTAGCCGTGCATGAGCATCGATCGAGTGGGTATCGGGACGGATCTGCATCGGCTCGCCGCCGGACGCCGGCTGGTTTTGGGTCACGTGCCCATCGAGTACGATAAGGGGCCGGTCGGTCACAGCGACGGTGACGTCGTGCTGCACGCCATCATCGACGCCCTGGCCGGGGCCGCGGGGCTGCCCGACATAGGCGAGATGTTCCCGGACACCGATCCGGCCTACAAAGACGCCGACAGCGGCCGGCTGTTGACGGCGGCTCTTGAGCGGCTCGCCCAGGCGGGGTATGCCGTGGTCAATGTGGATGTGACCATCCACGCCGAACGCCCCAAGCTGAGCCCGCATAAAGCGGCCATTCGCGCCGAGGTTGCCCGGCTCCTGGGCGTGGATGTCCAAGCCGTCAGCATCAAGGCCAAGACGAACGAGGGTATGGACGCGGTCGGACGAGGAGAAGCCATCGCGTGTACGGTGGTGGCGGGAATCAAAAGAACGCGATAACACGGCGCCGCCGTGAAGCAGTGCCTGTCATAACCCGAGCGGACTATGAGCTTACGAATCTATAACACGCTTTCGCAGAAGAAGGAAGAATTTCGTCCGGTCCACCCGGGCAAGGTCGGCATGTACGTATGCGGCCCGACCGTCTACAAGCCGAGCCACATCGGCCACGCCGTCGGTCCCATTATCTTCGACACCGTCAAGCGATGGCTGGTGCACAAGGGCTATGAAGTCACCTGGGTGGTCAACATCACCGACGTGGACGACAAGCTCATCGTCGAGGCCAAGGCCCAGAACACCACCGTGCCCGAACTGGCCGAGCGCGTCACCAAGAGCTATCTCGAGGCACTCGAGCAACTGGGCGTGCGCGGCATCGACCACATGCCCAAGGCCAGCGAGCACATTCCCGAAATCATCGACATGTGCCAGCGGCTGATCGCCAAGAACGCGGCCTACGTCTCGGGCGGCGACGTCTACTTCGACATCACGGCGGCCCGCGACTACCTTAAACTCTCGCACCGCAAGGCCGAAGAGCAGCAGGCGGGCACGCGGCAACTGGCCAGCGGCGAAAAGCGCAACCCCGGCGATTTCGCCCTGTGGAAAGCGGCCAAGCCCGACGAACCGCCGGAGGTGCAGTACGACTCGCCGTGGGGCAAAGGCCGGCCTGGCTGGCACATCGAGTGCTCGGCCATGAGCAGCAAGTACCTCGGCCAACCCTTCGACATTCACGGCGGCGGGCGGGATCTCATCCACCCGCATCATGACAACGAAATCGCCCAGAGCGAAACTTGCTGCGACAAGCCGTTCGCCAACTACTGGATGCACAACGGGCTGACCACGTTCAACACCAAGAAGGTCAGCAAGTCCGATCCGGAGATGGCCCGCATCATGGACCAGCTCGTGCTGGGCAACCTGCTGAAGAAATACCCCGCCGAGCTGCTGCGGTTCGTGGTGCTCAGCACACATTACCGGCGGCCCATTGAATTCAGCGACGAGGAGATCGCGGCCAAAAAGAAGGGCCTGGAGTCGTTCTACCGACTGTTCGAACGTATCGAGCGGATCACCGGCCAGGACCCGTATGCGGGCGGACCGACGCTCGATCAGCTTCAGGCCGGTGGCGTGGACGCGTTCAAGAAGATCTGCGCGGACTTCCAGGACCGCTTCGCCGAAGCCATGGATGACGACTTCAACACCGGGGCTGCCATCGGCGTGCTGTTCGAAATGGTGCCGGCGATCAACCGCTTCATCGACGAGCACCAGCTCGAAGCCGGTGGCAACGGCGAGATGAAGGCGGTGGCCATGGCGTCGGTGCAGAGCTTGCGGGCTATGGGCGGCTTCCTGGGCTTGTTCGAGCGACGGCCGCCTGCCTCGGCGGAGTCGTCCGGCGAGCTGGTCGAATCGCTCATGGACGTGCTGATCAGCGTGCGCGCCGAGGCCCGCAAAGCCAAACAATACGCACTGTCGGACCTCATCCGTGACCGGCTGGGCGCGCTGGGCATCACGCTCGAGGACCGGCCCGGCGGAACCGTGTGGCGCAAAACGGACTGAAACCCGATATAGTGCGTGTGATTCCGTGACGTTGAGCCCCGTCGCGTACGACGCGAAGCTGTTTTGCCCCGTCGCGTGCGACGGAGGGAAGAATCACGGTTCAACCGTACGCATGTGATCAAGTACTCAGGAATCAGGCGTGGCACGCAAGTCAACCATCATCTGCGGTTTTGATCCCGGCCTGCGAGTGACGGGCTACGGGATCATTCGCGTGGACCACGACTACGACTTCGAGCTACTCGAAGCCGGCGTGCTGCGAGCCGACGTGAACGCACCTCTGGCCCGGAGGCTGTATGAGTTGGCCGGCGGCGCGGCCGAAGTCCTCAAGGAGTACAAGGTCAACGCGGTCGCCGTCGAGCAGATTTACTCGCATTATCAGCGGCCGCGGACGGCCATCCTCATGGCCCACGCCCGGGGGGTCATCCTGCTGGAAGCGGCTCGGCAGGGGATTGACGTGCTGCATCTGCCGGCGACGACCATCAAGAAACACGTGACCGGCAACGGCCGGGCCACCAAGGAGCAGATGCAGCGAGCCGTCGCACAGGCGCTCTCGCTCGCCGAGATGCCCGAGCCGCCGGACGTCGCCGACGCCCTGGCCATCGCCATGTGCGCCAGCGTGGTCCTGCGGCGGCCGGCCAAGGTGGCCTTGAACGCCAACGACGATCTGCTCACGACCTGACCTGACCGAGAAGCGAACTTCTCAATGAGGTCCGTCGCGAGCGGACGGCACCAGGCTGGACGGGTGAGAATTCAGGGATGATTGCTCGACTGACCGGAATACTGGCCGAAGTGTGCGAAACGCACGTCATCCTGGAGCGCGAGGGGATCGGCTATGAGGTGCTCATCTGCGGCTACGCGCTGGGCGAGCTGACCGCCCGCCGCGGACAAGAGGTGACGTTCCACACGTTGCAGTACTTGGAAGGCTCGTCCGCGGGCGGCAACATGATCCCCCGACTGGTGGGCTTCCTGCACCCGGAAGACCGGGCCTTCTTCGAGCGGTTCATCACGGTCAAGGGCATCGGCGTTCGCAAGGCGCTCAAGGCTCTGACCATTTCGACGGCCAAGATGGCCAGCGCCATCGAGGCGGGCGACGCCAAGAGCCTCAGCCGGCTGCCCGGCATCGGCGCCCGGGCGGCCGACCAGATCGTCGCCGAACTCAAGGGGAAGGTCGCCAACTTTGCGTTCGGTTCGGACGGCGACGTCCTACCCGAGGCCGCCGTGACCTGGAGCGAGGCCCAGAAGGACGCTATCGAGGTCATGGTCGCGCTGGGCGAGCGCCGCGTCGATGCCGAACGCTGGCTCCAACGAGCCATTCAACTGGCTCCCGAAACCGAAACCGCCGACGAATGGGTGAGACTGGCCTACCGCGTTCGTACGGGAGCGTAACCCCGGGCGCGAAGTGAGAAGCGAGAACGGTGTCTGACCTTCTGACTTCCGACCACTGACTTCTGACTGCTGATCTTTATGGCACGAGAGCGAGTCATATCCGCCGGAACCACCAGTCGCGAGGAAGCGCAGTTCAACGAGTCGCTTCGCCCCGAACGCCTGGCAGACGTCGTGGGCCAGGAGCGGATCGTCGAGCAGTTGCTCATCGCCCTCAAGGCCGCCCAGCAGCGTAACGAACCCCTCGAGCACGTGCTGCTCTCCGGTCCGCCCGGACTGGGCAAGACCACGCTGGCCAACGTGATCGCCCGCGAACTGGGCGTGACGCTCCGTGTGACCAGCGGGCCGGCCATCAGCAAGCCCGGCGATCTCATGCACTGGCTCACCGAGATGAAACGGGGCGACGTGCTGTTCATCGACGAGATTCACCGGCTCAGCCGCACCGTCGAAGAGTTCCTCTACGCGGCCATGGAAGACTTCCGCGTGGATTTCACCATCGACAGCGGTATCAGCGGCCGAACCGTCAACATCGCCTTGCAACGCTTCACGCTGATCGGGGCCACCACGCGCTCGGGTCTGCTCACCGCGGCCATGCGCGACCGGTTCGGCCTGCAGTTTCACCTCGACTTCTACTCCACCCGTGAGCTGGCCGAAATCGTGCGGCGATCGGCTCGCAAGTTGAACGTCCAGGCCGACGACGAAGCGCTGGGTCTGCTCGCGTCGCGCTCCCGCGGCACGCCCCGTGTGGCCAACCGGCTGCTCAAGCGGGCCCGCGACTATGCCCAGGTCCGCGGGGACGGCACGCTCTCCAAGGATATCGTGGAAAAGGCTTGCCGTGTTCTGGACATCGACGACCTCGGACTGGACGAGTTGGATCGTTCGGTGCTCAATGCGTTGATCAAGACGTACAACGGCGGGCCGGCCGGCATCGAAGCGCTCGCGGCCACGCTCGGCCAGGAACGCGACACGCTCGAGGACGTCGTCGAGCCTTACCTGCTGCAAGTCGGCTTGGTCATTCGCACGCGCCAGGGACGCTGCGCGACCAAAGCCGCTTACGATCGTTTAGGCCTGCCTTACACGCCCAAGACGCCGATCGATAGTCAGGGAGAGTTGTTCGACGACGAGTAGTGGAGTTGCGGTGGCTAGTCGCCCGATTCTGTCCACGCAGGCGCGAAGCTCCGTAGCTCAGCCCAGCAGGGCAAGGGCTTCACGGATCTCAGCGGCGGCGTGTTTGTCGCCGGCCTGCTCAGCAACGGTCAGGGCTTCCGAGAAAACGCTTTTGGCTTCGTCGTGACGGCCGAGAGAGACCAGAAGATTGGCTTTTTGAAAGTACGCAGGCACGTACTTTCGATCGAGCTCAATCACACGATTGAACTGATTCAATGCATCGTCCGGCCGGCCTACCTTGACGTATTCCATGGCCAAGGCAAAGTTGAGGAAAGGATCCTCCGGATCGGTGGTGAGCATTTTTTGCAGTTGTTCGAGTCGAGCCATTTCCTTCCGGCCTGTTGTTTCGCGGCAAGGTCCACTGTACAGTTTGGGCTATGGCGGAGTCAACCCGCTTCGCCGGTTTTGCGTGAAAATTGCCGACAATGGCCGATTCTGGCCAATCCCGGTCACGAAGTGAGGCACACAGACTGGTATGACCGGCCCCTCCTTGACGCGACGCGCCTTCCTGCAAACGAGCGCTGCGGCCGCTGCGACTGGATTGTGCACCTCGCATATTGCGCGCGCCGGGGTGCCCTCGAGAGGAGCCAACGAACGGCTGCGTGTGGGCCTGATCGGCGCCGGAGACCGCGGCACCTTCCTCCTGGAGCGGTTCCTTGACATCAGCCGCCTTCATAACGCGCAGTTGGTGGCTGTTTGCGACCTTTGGAGCCGCCGTCGCGAGCAAGCCGTGCACATGGTGCAAGAGCGCACCGGCAAGCGGCCCGCCCCGTTTCGTAACACGGACGAGCTGTTTTCCTCCGGCGGACTCGATGCGGTGATCATCGCCACGCCCGATTTTGCACACGCGCATCAATGCGTCGAGGCCGTGCAAGCCGGTCTCGATGTTTACGTGGAAACACCGCTCGCCCACACGCTCGAAGAGGCCGAACTCGCTCGCCGGGCGTGTCTGGATTGCGGACGCGTGGTTCAAATGGGAACCGACAACCGCAGCCGGGCCGTTCAGATCGCGGCCGCGGAATACGTCCGGTCCGGTGCGTTCGGCTCGGTACGAGAGGTCGAGATCGGCCGGCACGTTCACGATCCCCGCCATTGGCGGCGCGACGCTCTCGTCGCCACCTTGCGGGAAAGTGACACAGATTGGCGCCGGTATCAGCTCAACCAGCCGGCACGCCCGTTCGATCCCCGGCGGTATCTGGAGTTCCGCCTGTTCTGGCCCTACTCCAGCGGCCTGCCCGGCCAGTGGCTGAGCCACCATATCGATACGGTGGCCCATGTCGCCGGCGAGAGTTGCCCCATTCGCTGTGTCGCCTCGGGCAGCGTCGGCTACTGGCACGATGGCCGTGAGAACGTCGACGCGTTCACCGCCTGGTTCGAGTACGCCTCGGGCCTGAAGGTTCGCTATTCGGCCCGCCATGCCAATGCCGCGGGTGGCGCGTTTGCTCGTTTCTTTTCCGAGCAAGAAATGCTGGATCTCCATGCCGGAACGATCTCGTCCTTGCCATCTCGCTCGGCGTTGAACACCAAGGACACGAGCGAACACTTGGATGTGGCTTTAAGACCGCTGCCTCGCCAAACTGAGGCCTGTCACCTAGGTAATTGGCTCGATTGCATCCGCACGCGCAAGTCCGTCCGGGCCGGCATCGAGGCGGGCTATGCCCATTCCGTCGCCGTGGCGATGGCCGTCCGTGCCCTGCACAGCGGCCGAAGCATCACGTACGATCCGGTCAGCCGTCGCATCACCGAGGCTTTAACGCGAACATGAACCAACGGGCATGAAACGTGGGAAGCGATCCCCGTTCATACGGCAAGAAGGACCAATGCCGTAAAATGGGCCGCGGGCCGCGCGGGGTTTAACGCCCCTGCGACCCGCGACTGCCTCTCCCCATAAGACACACCGGGACTGTTTCCCCGCACTCCCGGTCAGCCGGGCGACCGCCCCCCCGAGATGGCCAGTCGCCCTGCCCCTCCAGAAAGCAACCGTCGTCGTGCCCCTGTCCCTTACTGCAGAAGGCGCAGCACGTTCTGCTGTTGTGCGTTGGCCAGGCTCAGCATGGCGGTGGCGGTCTGGATCAGGATCTCCTGCTTCTGCAGGTTGGCCGTCTCCAGCGTGTAATCCGTCTCGCCGATCTGGCTGGCCGCCAGACTCACGGCTTCCTTCCGCGCCTCCAGCGAATTGTTGGAAGCGGCGATCTGGTACTTGATGAAGCTGCCCAGGCGGGCCGATGCCGTGGCCACCTGCGTCGCGGCCTCACGAGCAATGGCCAGAGCGTTCGAGTTGGAGGCGGTCAACGAGTGCGCTCCGCCGCTCCTGAGCTGCGACAGATAACCGAGATCCGATCGCCCCAATTCGAACGTATTGACACCACCGATGCCCAGCGAGGTCCGGCTGTTCGCATTCGTGCCCAGTTGGAACGTCGCGCCGCCGCCCCCGACAGTCAGCGTGTAGGTCCCGACGGTGTTGTTCGCCAGGTTGAAGCTCAGGCTCAGTCCGCCGCCGTTGTAGAACACTTGCGTGCCCTGGGCATCGGCCTTGCTCCCGTTGACCGTCACCTTGGCATCGGTGCCCGTGACCTTGGTCACCTGGGCGTTCGTCAGCCAGTCCGAGTCACCCGAGATGGTCGTGATCGAAACGAACGAATCCGAGCCAGTGGTGGTGGACATGAGGTTCAGGTTTGCGCCCTGGACGGTCGCGGACACCCCGGTCACCTGCTTCTGGGCGACGATGGCGGCGATGATCTGGGAGCTGTTGGCACCGCTGTTCAGTGTGATGTTGGCCGTCCCCAGCTTGCCCGTGATCTGAATGACGGTCGGAGCCGACAGCGGCGTGGCCATGGCCACGTTCATGGTGGAGCTGGCCCGCGTAGCGATGGAGTTGACGGTCACCGTCAGCGCCTGATTGCCGGTGATATTCGGATTCCGGCTGTAAACCTTGATGTCTTTGATGGCCGCATTATTGCTGGCAAATGCGGCGATCCGATTCGTGCCGTCGAACAGCTTCTGGCCGTTGAACGTGGCCTGATTGATGATACGATCGATCGAATCGAGAGACTCATCAATCTGCGCCTGATAGGCAGCCTTCTCCTGAGCAGTCACCGTCGAACCCGTTGCCTTGAGCACCAGCCCCTCGATGTCGCTGATCAGTTTGCTCACTTCGGTCAGCGTGCTGTCCGCGACGTTGAGCATCGCTTCGGTTCGACTGTTTGATTCGATGGCCGCATTCACGGCGGCCAGCTCGGCATTGAGGGCATTCAGCGCCACTACCCCCGCCGGATCGTCGGAAGCGCGGTTGATACGATTACCGGTGGCCAGCCGCGTCATGGACACGGTGCGCGCACGGTCGGCATTATTCAGAGCCGCGATCATTCGGAGAACGCTTGAACTGCTGTTCGTGCCAACGGTCATTAACATGGTCAGTCCCCCTAGCTCGGCGAGAGATCTTGGCTCTTGCGGAGCCGAGGGAACGGTAAGATATAACCCGCGAAGTCAACCGCGATCCGCCGAAAAAACGGCGGATTTCGCCTAAGTCACGTCGTTGGCAAGAAGTTGCGATGGGCAGATTTTTTGCCGGCCGAACGTCCGCTTTTTCGCGTCCGGTCCGCTGACGATCGAATAAGGCTTTATCAGGCGTTGGTTCGCCGGCTCACGGCCGAGCGATGTGGTGGAATGCGAACCGGCCGGACGCCGTTCGTTGCAATGCGCGCCGGCGCTTTCTACACTAGTTCGGTGGTCGGAAAGACGGTACGTCCGGCCGAAGTGAAAGCGAGATGCCACATGCCGAACTACGCATTACTGACCGCCTCAGGAAAGGATCGTCCGGGAATCGTCGCATCCATCGCCAAGGTGCTCGTCGAGCAGGACTGCAACATTGAGGATTCGCAGATGGCCCGGCTCGGCCCCGACTTCGCCTGCATGCTCGTGATCCGCATGCCCGAAGGCATGGTCAGCGAACAGTTGACGTCACATCTGCAGCCCGTGGCGAGTGAGTTCGGTTTGCGCACGTACGCTCAGGACCTGCGTCCCGAGGAAGCCGGCGAGACCCGATCCGATCAGCCCAAGCACGTCATCCACGTCTACGGCGCCGACCGCAAAGGCATCGTCCATCGGATCAGCCAGCATCTGGCCGAGCGCAGCGTGAACATCACCAACCTGCACACCGAAGTGATTCATCACGCCCAACCGCTGTACGTCATGCTCATCGAGGTGGAGATCCCGCCCTACGTAGACTCGGGCCGGCTGCAGGACGAGTTGGCCGCCATCGGCAAGCAGATCGACGTGGTCGTGTCGATGAAGCCCAAGGACGACGCACGGTTCTGACCCGCACGCGAAAGCAAAACCGCGAGCAGAACGCAAACGACATGCATACACCCAGCGAGCGGCGGGTTTTACCCCCGCCGACTCTGTTGCGCGTGAAGAGAGTTCCTCCACGGCATCGCAGCGCGAACGAGCGTCTCACATGGCCGTGCTTTCGACCGGTTCCCGGTCGTCGAACTCGTCGCCGCGGAACGTGCTGCCCAAGTAGATGCGCCGAACCTTCGAGTCGTTGATCAGGGCCCGCGGTGAACCTTCGGCGATGACCTGCCCCTCATGGATGATGTAGCTGCGATCGGTGACCGAGAGCGTCTCGCGGACGTTGTGGTCGGTGAGCAGAATGGCGATCCCGTGCTCCTCCCGCAGCCGCCGGATCTCCTTCTGCAAGCCCTCGACGGCAATGGGGTCCACGCCGCTGAACGGCTCGTCCAGGAGGATCAGTTGGGGATCGGTGACCAGGGCGCGGGCGATCTCCAGCCGCCGCCGCTCGCCGCCCGAGAGGTTTCGGGCGTCCTGGTCCGCCAGGTGCAGCAGGCCGAACTGGTCCAGGAGGCTGTCAGCCCGCTGCAGGCGCTCGCGCCGGCGCAACGGCATCGACTCCAGGATGGCCAGGAGATTCCGACGGACGCTCAGCCGCTGAAAAACGCTGGGCTCCTGCGAGAGGTATCCTAGACCCCGCTGGGCTCGCTTGTACATCGGAAGCGAGGCGATGTCCTCGCCGTTGAATATGACTTTGCCGGCATCGGGCGTAATCATCCCGATGGTGATGCGGAAACTCGTCGTCTTGCCCGCGCCGTTGCGGCCCAGCAGACCAACGATCTCCGCCCGGTGAACCGTATAGCTGACCCGGTCCACGACGGTTCGGCTTCCATACCGCTTCACCAAATCGATTGTTTCGAGCAGTTTGGGTGAACTGGCCATCAGATCCTCATCCGGTTCCACCGACAGGGTATTTTCCCCCCGGCTCCCGGTGGACAAACTGTTGAAAACAAGGGCAACTCAGACGGACGACCGTCGAAATCGAGCACTGACTGTCGCTGTGCCCTCATCAAAACTCGCCGCGAGGAATTTCAGCACTCCCTTGTCACTGCAGCAGTTAACAAAGTATCCCATTCCCGCGCCCGCCCCAGGGCCGGCCGGGGCCAGTACTTGCCCCGATCCAGACCGAAGCGAGCAACCACCTTTCCCAAATTGTGGATAACCGGCCGGCACGGCTTATCTAATCCACCGCATTCGGCCGAAGTTTGGGATAATTCCGACGTCGGCCGTCCAGCTTCGACGATACCCGCTCGGCCAGTAGACGAAGAAGGCTTGGCCGATCAGTTGGTCGTCGGGCACCGTGCCCAGCTGGTAATCATCGCCCAGGTGCCGCAGGTGGGGACCGATCTCCCACCAGAGCCGGGAATCCTTGCTCCCCGGACTGTTGTCGCCCAGCATGAAATACTCGTTGATTGGCCCCTCACGGAGCATGATCGGGTAGCCCTGCGTCCCCCAGCCGGGCCATCCATAGAATGGGTTCTGGGCCCGTCGATACCCCGCCAGAGGCTGGTCGGGTTGCGGCGGCGATGATTCACGCTCGCTAATAGGCGTGGATCGGTAGTACACGTCGCGATCCAGCTCGAGGTGGGCGATGCGGAACCGCATGCCGTACCCGCCGATCGTCACCTGCGAAGGAATCGTCTGCTCGGGGTCCTCACCGTTGCGGCTCAGCAGTTCCCGAAGATCGGGAGCGTATTGCTGGTCAGTCGAGGCCACGACTTCCTCGCCGTCGATCGAGAGAGACACTCGAAAGTCCACGTTCTGGAATTCCACCGTGACAGCCTGGCCGGGCCGGAATGGGTCGCGTTTGGAACTGCCGATCAGCACCGGCTTGACTGCATCCGGCCCCCAGTGCTCAATTTTGACCGTGCCGTCCGCCTGGAGGTGAGCAGCGAAGCGGTCCTTGTGCCGGTTCATCTCCAGCACCAGGCCGCCGTCACCGGCCTCCGGGAACCAAGTGAACGCCAGCCGCAGGTCGCCGACCGGAACGGCCGGCAGCAGCGTGTTGAAGTTGTAGCCGTAAAAGTCTTCGATCCGCTTGCCCACGAATCGGATGTCGAATCGGCGCTTCGAATCCGACTTGAACTTGATGTCTACCCCGGACGTGTCCCAAGCCGCCCAAGCGGCCGCTTCGTAGATGCTGAGCCGATTCTCTTCCTTGCGAATCAGCAGGTCGCCACCGGGCGCTGCGATCCGCCACTCTTCCCCTGGTTTCTCGACAACCACGGCCGAGTCCTCGGGAAGCGACCACGACTTACCCTCCAGGGCCCGGCGAACCTCGGCGGGGATGCGGCCAGCGTCCAGTTGCTCGGGCTGGAGCACCTCGACACTCCGGATGCGCGGCGACCAGCCGACCGCCGAATCGGGTTGGCTCTTCAGGTGGGCGTAGTTGGGCAAAAAGTCGCGGCTATAGACGTTGAACCAAAGCGACTTTTGTGCCTCCGGCGAATCCACGGCCTTTCGCTGAATCTTGAGGTATGGAATCAGCCGCTCGTTGATCGCCTGGTAGCGAGCCTCCATGTCCCGCCGGTTCAGCACCAGCTTGCCTGTCGCCACTTGGTGCAGGTCGCGGCGAAGCTGGTCCATCTCCTCGATCAGGCCCGGCTCCTTCTCACGGACCACGCTCAGCGGGGCGGCATAAACGTCCCCGTGGATGATCTCCACGAACTCGCCGGGCTTGCCGACCATTCGTTTGATGTAATTGACCGTTCCGTTGTGAGGATCTTTGAAAACCGTGACGTCCCAGCGCTTGGGCCCGAGCTTGCCCCCCACGCTGAACGGCCACTTGTGGACCAGGATCCGGTCGCCGCTGGAAGGACGCGCCACCTGATCGCCGGGAATCGTGTCCCGCTCGCTCGCACAGTTCGGGCATTTCAGCCGCATGTCCGACGGGCGGCCCGCCAACGCGTACGGAGGAACATCGTGGGCGTACTCATACCCGCAGGTCGCACAGGTATGGATGATCTGCTGGCCGTAGAGCGTTGGCGCCATGGAGCCCGTCGGGATCACAAACGCTTCGACGATGAACGCCCGGAAAATAAAGGCCAGCGCGAAAGCCACCACGATGGATTCGAGCGACTCTCTCGCGGTGACCGCAAAGGATTTGGCCGCTGTGGGAGCCGGGGCCGTGGGATTTTGCGTTGCGTAGGCCATCAAATTTTGTCCGCTCACCCCCGCCGGGGTGGTCCTGGTACCATGCTTACGCCCGGTGAGGGGTAACAGTTTCGGGCCGAATACGGGAGTAACTTAGCGAGGCGCCCGAAATGGGTCAACTTTTTGTGAACAGGAGACTTAAGAAAACGTCGCCGGACCGTCGCGACGCCCCATTCGATGGCCGCCGATGCGACTCCCCCGGGTGCCGGCCCGACTATGCTCGCGAGGAAACCCTCCCCCAGATGCGGTGTCCCGCCGGAGCCAGCCCAGTTTCCGCCGGCGTAAAACGAACGACGCCGGCCCGATCGGACCGGCGTCAATGAGGACAAAAATGTCGGCGATCACCTACTCTCGCCCTGTGGGACTACCATCGGCCGTTTGGGCTTAACTGCCGTGTTCGGAATGGGAACGGGTGTTTCCCCAAACGTCTCGTCACCGACAAGGGAGTATATTACTCGACCCGCTCGGAATGTCAAGGGCACTCTCGTCGAACGTAAGCCTTGAATGATTGGGCGGTTACGACGCGCGGACCAAGACGGCGCGAAAAATTCTTCCAAAATTTCGCCTGCGGCGAGCGGGCCCCGGGGCTCGCTCGCCCGGGAGGCGATGCTCAGCCCCGCATGCCGTATAATGGAGTCCGTGAACCTTCCTGGAGGAACCGACCGACTCATGCCCGCTCATCCCGGCCAGGTTACAGAACTGTTCGGCGTGCCCAAGGCCGTCGTCGGCATGATCCACGTGGGGGCGTTGCCCGGCTCGCCGCTGGGCGGGCGGCCCCTGCGAGAGATTGTCGCCCAGGCCGTGGAGGAAGCCCGGCTGCTGGCCAGCATGGGCTTGGACGCCCTGATGGTCGAGAACATGCACGACCGGCCCTATCTGCGACAGCGTGTCGGCCCCGAGGTGGTGTCGGCCATGACCGCCGTCGCCGCCGCCGTGCGAGAGGCGGTCGATCTGCCGTTGGGCGTCCAGATTCTCGCCGGAGCCAACCGCGAAGCGCTCGCTGTTGCCGCCACCGTCGGCGCGTCGTTCCTTCGGGCGGAGAACTTCGTGTTCGCTCACGTGGCCGACGAGGGCCTGATGCCTGACGCGGACGCCGGTCCTCTCTTGCGATATCGGCGAGAAATCGGGGCTGAGCACGTCCGAGTCTTCGCGGACATCAAGAAGAAGCACGCCGGCCACGCACTGACGGCGGACATCGACGTCACCGAGGCGGCCCGGGCCGCTGCCTTCTTCGGGGCCGACGGCGTGATCGTGACCGGTGTGGCCACCGGCAAGCCTGCCGACCTGAGCGACCTTCGCCAGGTCGCCGCCGCCGTCGAGTTGCCCGTTGCCGTCGGCTCGGGGATCACGCCCGGCAACCTGGCGGACTTCTGGCCACATGCCGACGTGTTCATCGTCGGATCCTTCTACAAGGAAGATGGGCAGTGGCACCGCCCCATCGATCCCGACCGGCTCGAACTCTTGATGCGAGCGGTCGATCAGGCCAGAATCGGATCGGCCTGACCGGGAACAAACCGGAGCTGCAACAGCTATTGCAGCTCGACAGAGAAACCGGACGGCAACCAGTATGCACAGAATTCGCCAAATCGGATCCGTTTTCGTCGCCGAGTCGGCCATCGTGGTCGGCGACGTCCAACTGGGTGAAGACGCCAGTGTGTGGCATTACTGCGTGATTCGGGGCGATGTGGCCCCGATTCGCGTGGGCCGGCGCGTCAACATTCAGGACGGCTCGCTCCTGCACTGCAAGCACGCCGTACCTCTTGAGATTGCGGATGACGTCGCCATCGGACATCAGGCCGTGGTCCATTGCCGGCGGGTGGGGAGCCGCTCGCTCATCGCGACGCGGGCCGTCCTCCTGGACGACTGCGAAGTCGGCGAGGACTGCATCGTCGCCGCCGGTGCCGTGGTCCCCCCGCGGACCATCATTCCCGACGGCTCGGTGGTCATGGGCGTACCCGGAAAAGTCGTGCGGCCAACCCGGCCCGAGGACCGCGATTACATCCGTTTCGTGGTCGAACGTTACGTCGAACAGGCCCGCCGACACGCCGCCGGCGAATTCCCTCCCACGTTTCCGGAGCTCTACGCGCCCCACAACTGAACCGCCTGAGTACGTTGCCGGAGTCGGGGGTTGAGCACGGCCACGCCGCGTCGGGTATAACACTGTGCATGCCTGAGCTACCCGAAGTTGAACGCGCTCGTAAGCTTGCTGAAACGCATCTGACCGGCCGCCGCATTTGCGCTGTGACCACGAAGGCCGATCCCATTGTTTACACCGGCGTGACAGCCCGGCGGTTCGCCCGCGCTCTCACCGGCCGGTGCGTCCAGGCTGTCCGTCGACGCGGCAAGCATCTGTGGTTCGAACTCGATCAACGCCCCTGGCCCACGTTTCACTTCGGGATGACCGGCTCGTTCCAGGTCTACGAGGATGCCTCGCAGCGTCCGCGTTTCTGGAAGCTCGAGCTTCTCGCCGATGGCATGCGCCTGGCTTTCCGCGACGCGCGCCGCCTGGGCCGCATCCGTCTGCTTGACGACCCCGAACACGAGCCGCCCATCGGTAAACTGGGTTTTGATCCCCTACTGGACATGCCCGAACTGCCGGCCTTCGCCGCCCGCCTGAATCACCGTCGTGCGCCTATCAAGGCCGTCCTGCTCGATCAGAGCTTCTCGGCCGGTATCGGGAATTGGATTGCCGATGAAGTGCTTTACCAGGCTCGCATCGCTCCGGCCCGGCATGCCTGCCATCTGACGCCGGACGAGGTCCGCCGCCTGCGATCGACCATCCTGCGGGTCATCCGTAAAGCGGTCGAACTCGATGCCGACAACTCGCGTTTCCCTCGCACGTGGCTGTTCCACCATCGCTGGGGCCGCAATGCCCACGCGGTCACGTATCGCGGCGAAAAGATCATTCACGAGACGATCGGCGGCCGCACGACGGCTTGGGTGCCCGCGGTACAGACGTGACGGCGACGGGGACGGGCATCTTGCCCGCCTCAGATCAATCGTGACGTTAATATGTCACCACTTCGTCGACGCACCGAATCAGCTTACGACAAAGCAGTACAAGGCCGCGATCCCGCCCCGAAGGGGCGTAAAGTCAATAGCCGGCGGCGTGAGCCGCCGGTGCGGGGCCCTCACTAACTCCTCTTGTCAACCTGAGGGCGGCTTCGCCGCCCTCAGGTTGACAAGAGAATGGTTTTTAGAGTCAGCGGTCCGTGGGCTTACGCCCACGGCTACTGACTTCGCGCCCCTTCCGGGCGGAGCTGCGGTTAGAGGCGGGCGAGACGCCCGCCCCCCGTAGCTCGTCAATCGGCGGGCACGCAGCGATGCTTCGCCCACCGCCGCAACGCTTCGATGCTTTCGGCCATGGTCACCGACAGCGGCGGCGAGTTGCGCAACGCCTGGATCACCCGTTCCGTCGTCAACTCCGCCTTGTCCGCATACGCGTCGTGCAGAGCCGAGATGATTGCCTGCTCGATCTCCGCGCCGCTGTAACCTTCGGAGGCCTGAGCGATGGCTGCCAGATCAAACTCGGCCGGATCGCGTTTCCGTTTGCGAAAATGAATGGCGGCGATCTGCTCGCGAGCATCAGCGGAAGGCAAGTCCACGAAGAAGATCTCGTCGAACCGGCCTTTGCGAAGCAACTCGGGCGGCAGTGCCTCGATGTCGTTGGCCGTCGCCACCAGGAATACGGGCGCTGTGTGCTCCTGCATCCACGTCAGCAGCGTGCCGAACATGCGTTGCGAAAGCCCGCCGTCCGTGCTGCGGCTGGCTGCCGACGCGAACGCCTTTTCGATCTCGTCGATCCACAGGATGATGGGTGCCATCTTTTCGGCCTGGGCCAGGGCATCCCGCAACCGCTTCTCCGACTCGCCGACGTATCGATCATACAACGCCCCCACGTCCATGCGCAGCAGCGGACGCTGCCACGCGGTCGCGATGGCCTTGGCACACAGACTCTTGCCGGCTCCCTGCACGCCCAGCATGAGCACGCCTCGCGGCGCGGTCAGGCCGAACCGGCCGGCCTCGGCATCGAACGCCCCACTGCGCTGCGCGAGCCAACGCTTGAGCCGCCGCAAGCCGCCGATCTCATCCGCGCTGACCGGCACCTCGACGTACTCCAACAAACCTTCCTGGTGCAGGGCTCGCCGTTTGGCTGCCAGTACATGGTTGATGTCCTGCTCATCGAACCTGCGATCCTCGGCCACCGCTTCTACGATGATCTGCTCGGCTTGACGGCGAGTGAGGCCCCGCAGGTTGCGGATGATCGTCTGCAGCCCACGGCGCGTGATATCCACTTCGATGCTCTGTTCGCGATGCATGCGGCGAAGCGTGTCGCGCACGATGCGATCCAATTCTTCGGTGTCCGGCAGCGAGATTTCCAACCGGGCCGACTCACTGCGGATGACGGGCGGCAACTCGTCGAGGTGATCGATCATGACCAACTGACAACCGATCGACCGAAAGCGGCACAGCAACTCGCGCAACAGCCGCAGCACGCGCTCATCCTTGAGGTGGCCGGCCAGATCGAGCGTGACTGCGATACTACCCGCGGTGAGTGACCGCTGCGCCAGGTGATACAGGCCCGCTGCCGGATGCTCGGTTTCGGGAACTGGCTTACTGTCGGTGATGAGGCCGTCCCGTACGCCTCCGATCACCGACCAGATCCAGATCTCCCCGCCGGTGCGGATGACCGTCTCCCGGACGAGGCTGAGCGCGTAATCCTCCTCGTGCGTGATGATAGAGACGCAGTGATGCCGGGCCCGGAACAGGGACTCGAGTCGTTGCTGGTCGTCCATATGCATCAGGGTATGGAAGGAGGGCGGAGGTTGGCAACCACTGGTAAGCTATGAGCTGTAGGCTGTGAGCCAGTCGAACTGAGTCCGCCAGGACAAGCCCGGCGGCTCGCTCTACCCACGCTGCGGCGGCTAATTCAGGCAGCCACTGGGCACGGCTGACTCCGGGCCGGCGTAACACTCCTGGAACCGCGCCAAATCGAACACATCCACGTCGTAGTCGCCGTCCAAGTCGGCCTTCTCGCAGCCCGGCAGCGCCGGCACGCCGGACGCACTCAGGCACCGCTGCAGGTAGCCGAAGTCCTCACTGTCCACGTCGCGGTCGCCGTCGAAGTCCGGCGAGTTGACCTTCAGGACGGCTTCATTCGAGGTCACGCTGCCGTAGCTGTTGCGGATCACACAGCGATAGCTGCCCGCATCCGTCGCGACCAACCCACTGATGACCAGCGTTGCGGCCTCCACGCCGGCATGCCGTTCGTCTTCGAGGAGATCGACACGGTTTTTCTGCCATCGGTAGCTCAACGGCCCCAAGCCGTCAGCCGTCACGCTGAACGAGACCGTCGAGCCGGGGCCCGCCCGTGCGTTCGCCGGGTGCTGGACCACGACTGGCGGCTGGCCGCCCCGCGCGTAGATGAAGCAATGAACCGTCTTGAGGTTCTGGTAGCCGTTGCTGTAGCCCGGCCAGTCGTAGTACGCGCCGGCCCCATCGTAGCTGGGGTAACCCGGCGTGTTCTTGTTGCCGTAGGGATCGTTGAATATCGCGGTCCGCTGATTCGCGAAATACCCGATGGCCGTGATGTAGTGACCCGCAGTGGTCAGGCTGTTCAGCACCACAAGCGGACGATCGGCATCGATCTCGGCCTTCAACTCGTCCCACGTGGGCGACCAATCCACGCTCGAAGGCACACCATGCCGGATGAAGTAATCGCGCATGTAGCCTTTGGTGTCGGCCCAGTTGTTGCGAACGATGTAGCCATAGCCACCGTACGCCGTCTTGCCGTTGGGATCGGGCGAGCCGATGTTGTAGGTGTAGCCGTTGAAGCTGTAGATCGCCGACACGTACTGCCCGAACGGCGACACGTGCGAATAGGGAACCGATACCGTCACATTCCAGACGGGCAGAATCTCAAAATACTGAATGGCCATGATCGCGGAAGTCGCCCCGCAAGCCCAGTGGCCGTTGAATGCATCGGGCGTATCGTACACCTGGTGAACATACGGGCAGGTGCGCTTGAGGCGGACCTGTCCGGGAGGTACCGGTTCGCCGGTCACGATCGGATCGTCAACCCAGGCGGAATCAGCCGCGACAGACGATTCGATCGGCTCCTGCAATCCGGTGATGCGCGCCACCGTCAACGGCGTACTCGCACCAATTTGCAGCCGTCCGTCGTTCGAGCCGCCCTCATCCTGTGGCGGCGCACTTGCGATCGTGGAGGTTGTCGTCAACGCGGCTTGATGAACACGCCCGTCATCAAACTCGACATAGAGGATGCTGCGACCATCAGGAGCCATGCGGGCGGCGCGTCTCAACGCGCCGGTGCCGTCATTCAACCGGTAGCGTCCGCTGCCGTCGTATCGCACGCACCAGAGGTCGGACTCGATCAGCCGCACACCCTCCTGCCTGACCTCTCGAACGTAGCAAACGCTTTTCCCGTCGGGCCCCCACGATGGACAGCTCCCGTCCCCCAGCGACCAACTCTGACCGCCATCGGCGTCCACGCAAAGGAGTCCGCCGCCGGTCGTGTTGACCACCAGCCGGGACGAATCGGGAGACCACACCGGGGCGAAGCAGCCCACCCCGGGCGGCGTCACCACCCGTTGCGCACCCGTGCGCAAATCGAGCACGACGATGGCGTCTTGGTCGTTGTTGAAAGCCACGCGGCTGCCGTCGGGGGAGATGGGTGCCAGATTGGCATACGTGCCCAACGCGTAGATCTGCGTGGTCTCGTCGGGCGCGACAATCCGCAGTTCGTGCCCCACCGTGAACGCCACCGTGCCGTCCGCGGCAAACGACGGCACGCCCGCTGCGGTTGCCGGATCGCACAAGCGTGTCGAACGACCGTGGTTCACCTCGTATACGCACGGCTGATGCATGGGGTGTTGGCCGCCGGTCTGAGGAATCAGCAGCTTGAATCCCAGCCGCGTGCCGTCCGGCGACCAGTTGAAGGCATACCCGCTGCCCGGCGCATCCGTCACCTGTACGGCGGTCTGCGTCGCGAGATCCAGAACGTACACGCCGCGGTCGTTCTCGCCGGACAGAGCCACGCGCTTCCCATCCGGCGACAGTGCCGGGTTGTCGAAGCCGACGCACTGGTCAATCCGGTCGGGAAGCGATACGTCATTCGCCGCCACCTCGGCTGCCCGGCTCGCGCCGGCAATCCACAGCGCGCACGCGAGGGCCGACCCGAGATACAGACTCGCCTTGAAACGGCCACCGCGGTCGTGAATACGGCAACGAATTGGCATGCGGAGATTCCCCCTCCGAGCGATCACGCTGAAGTATACCACAAGTCCAGCGAAGCGGTGAACATATCGCACCAACTTGATACGAAATCACCGCAGCGGCAACGCCGAAAAAACGCCTCCAAGGCGGTTGCGGAGAGCGCGCGAGCCTACTACTCTTTTCGGGGCGCCCGCCTGTATTCAGTCCGGTAAGTCATTGGTTTTGGCACGCTAGAAGTGAGGGAAGTCTGTGAGTTTGAAGAACGCAAGTGCACCAGGAATTCTCGCATCCACGCTCGTTGTCCTCTTCACCGCTTGTAGCAAGGATTCGTCGGCTCCGTCCTCCGCGGACACAACGGCGACCAACACGCCGCCCGTCATGGTCATCAAGGTCCCGACCGGCTTGGACGCGCCGCCCATCCCCGCCGATAACCCCATGACCGAGGCCAAAGTTGAACTGGGCAAGATGCTCTACTTCGACAAGCGGCTCAGCAGAGACGGCACGGTTTCGTGCGCGACCTGCCACGACCCCAAGATGGCCTGGGCGGATCACCGGGCCACCAGCGAAGGCGTCGACAAGCAGCTGGGCGACCGCAACTCACCGACCGTTCTCAACGCCGCCTACATGCCGGAGCAGTTCTGGGATGGCCGGGCGGCTTCGCTGGAAGAGCAGGCACTCGGTCCCATCGAAAACCCCGTCGAGATGGGCCACACCATAGACGAGTTGGTCAAGAACCTGGCCGCGGTCCCCGAGTACCAGAAGCGGTTCCGGGAAGTCTTCGGCACGGAAGTCAACAAGGACGGCATCGTCAAAGCGATCGCCGCATTCGAACGGACCATCCTCACCGGCAACTCGCCTTACGACAAGTACAAAGCGGGCGACACGTCGGCCATGACCGCTCAGCAGATCCGCGGCATGGAGCTGTTCAACGGCAAAGGCGAGTGCGCCACGTGCCATACGCCCCCCACGTTCAGCAACGGGAAGTATTACAACGCGGGCATCGGCAGTGATAAGCCGAATCCGGACCCCGGCCGCAAGAAGCACACCAACAAGGACGCCGACGAGGGCAAGTTCCGTGTGCCTCATCTGCGCAACGTCGCCGACACTGCCCCCTACTTCCACGACGGCAGCGTCGCCACGCTGGCCGAGGCCGTCCGCATCATGGCCACCGGCGGCATCGATAACCCGAGGCTCTCGCCCGTATTCAAGGGACTCAAGGAAGTCCAGTTCACCGACGAGGAAATCGCCGATCTCACGGCGTTCCTCGAAGCCTTGTCGGGCGAGTACCCGATCGTCGAAGCGCCCGAACTGCCATAAGGTTCAGATCGGCCATCAACCCTCAGCCGCGACCGAAAGCCGGCGGCCGGTTCCTGCCGGACCAACCGCTCGCTGACGGTCGCGGCTGCTACAACACCTGGAGTACGCAACATGATGCAACCTTATCCCATTCGACTCGCAACCTTGTCTCTGCCCGCCAAGATCACACTGACCGCTTTCCTCGCCCTGGTGGGCACGGGTTACCTGGTGGCGGCCGCCAAGATCAACGTCTGGCACAGCGAAGCCGACGGCGTACCCGGCATGAGCGCGGACGATTTGCGCGCCACGTATCACGGCCTGGAGACCACTGTGACCGCGCAGATACGCGAGGCGCTGCCCGCTCCCATGCTGCGTGAGATTCGCCCGGGCGGCTCCATGCGCAAGCATCTGCTCAAGGGCGGCGATCCGGCCGAGCGGGCACTGACCGCCTGGCTGGAGCAGGGCGCCAAGGCTGAGACGTTCGATAAGACTGGTCTCGTAGAGGCTGGAGACCCTTCGCCCAAGCAGATCATTGCCCAGCGTTGCACCGAGTGCCATCATGCCGATGGCGGCGACGCGCAGGAGACGCCCTATGCGGCCAACGCGACCGCCGAGCCGCAATATGAGCTGGTCGCCAAGCTGGCCCTGCCCGCGTTCGGACCGGCCACGGACAAGACCGAGGTCCGCCGGATCGAACCGGTGAGCGCGCGCAAACTGCTGCACGTGACGCATGCCCACATCCTGTCGATTCCCGTGTTCACGCTGGCGGTGACCGTTCTGTTCCTGATGACAGGGCTGGGACAGGGATTCAAGTTAGTGGTGGCCCCCCTGCCGATGATTGCGGTGTGTGTGGACATCGGCTGCTGGTGGCTGGCCCGGCCTTTCGAACCGGCGATTTACGGTATAATGGCGGCCGGCGCGCTGTTCGGGGCCGGCTTGGGCCTGCAGATCTTGTGCGTGCTGGGATCGCTCTGGTTCGGCAAGCGGCCGGCGTGAGTCGGGTCGTGGACTCACGGCGCCCACGTTGCCGATGCGTCAAGTCATCGGGTTTCAATCCAAACTGCGGGGTGCTGGCATGAGTCACCAACCTATTGTCTCGCGAAGAGCCCTGTTGCGTGGAACGGCACGGACGGTGATCGGTGGATGGGCCGCGGCCCAACTGCCCGCGCGTGTCTGGGCCCAAGCGGCCGCAAGCCCGCCCCCCGGCGTCGGTCTGCCCGCGAGTCAGGCCGCCCTCATCGCCGGCGACTCGCGGGCCGACAACGTGTTCAAGGCGCTCAAGCTGATCGAGCCGCAGGTGCGTCTCGGCATCGCCCGCAAGAAACGCGTGCTGGTCAAGCCCAACCTGGTCGTTGTCAACAATCAGTTGGCCGCCACGCACGTCGAGTGCCTCGAAGGCATCCTGGAGTTCCTCAAGCCCATCGTCAAGGATGAGATTCTCATCGGCGATTCGCCCGCCGGCGGGCAAGCTACGGAGGCCTTCGACAACTACAAGTACCACGAGCTCGCCAAGCGTTATAACGTCAAGTTCATCAACTTCGATGACATGCCCACCGAGCTCCGCTACGTGTCCGACCATCGCCACCAGCCCAAAGCCGTGCGCATGGTCAAGCCCCTCCTCGATCCGGACACGTACGTCATTTCGGCCGCCATCCTGAAGACGCACGACCGAGCCATCTGCACGCTGTCGCTCAAGAACGTGGTGGTGGGCTCGGCTATCAAGGACAAGGAGTTCCGCTGGGGCGGCAGCAAGGGGTCTAACGACAAAGTCTTCATTCACGGCGGACCGAAGAACGAAGCCATCCACTGGAACCTGTTCTCGCTGGGCAGCGTCGTCAAGCCCGACCTGGCGGTCATCGACGGATTCCAGGGTATGGAGGGCAACGGTCCCGTGGTGGGTACCGCTGTGGATCACAAGGTGGCGGTGGCCAGCACGGATTTCGTCGCCGCCGACCGCATAGGCGTTGAGCTCATGGGCTTCGACTTCCAGCAGGTCGGCTATCTGGCCTTCTGCGATCGGGCCCGCCTGGGCTGCGGCGATCTGTCACGCATCGAGCTGCTGGGCGAGAAGATCGAGCCTCACAAGCGGAAATACCGCCCCCACGACACCATCGAGCAACAGCTCGAGTGGATGAAACGCGGCGTCTGACGCATCGGGGGGCGGGCATCCTGCCCGCCTCATCATCGTGCCCCACATATACCCCGAAAAGGCCGGCTCCCGAGGAAGCATTGCAAGGCCGCGATCCCGCCCCGAAGGGGCGGGAGGAAATGTACGCTTAGGGCGTATACGCCATACAGTGACTTATAATCAGCATTCACGGTCAGAGGCGGGCGAGACGCCCGCCCCCCCCTCGCGGACAGATCAGTCGATGGTCACGCCAGAATACTCTTTCTCGAGAATGCGGCGGATATCGCTTTCGATCCGCTCGATCTGGTCCGCATCCGCGCACGAGAAGTACGACCGGACGACACCCTTTTCGTTGGTCGCCACGCGAAGGCTGCCGCTGTACCAGCCTGAAGCGAGATGCACGCCCGCATCATCGATCCGCACGCCCCTGCTGACCACCGTGCCCTGCAAATCAACTCCATCGGGCGTGGCCGTCACAAGTGTGGCATCCTGGTCGGCAAAGTGCCGCACCACGGCTTTCAGCGCCCGGTCGCGCGTGTCATCATCGGGGAACTGATAATTGAACTCGCCTGTCGTCCGCACCGCCGATTGCATCGACCACAACTCGTCGAGCAACCCGGGCTGCGCCTCGAGCGCCCCCAGGAACAAGAGCACCGTCACAATCGAGTTCTCGCAGCAGACCACGCGATTACAGTCGGCGCGGGCCTCGGGCGTTGCCTCGACGAACCGGTGATAATAGTGACCCGACTCCTCAGCCGCCGCGACCGCGCCCGTGCGACGCATGTAATCCTTGATCTGCGAGTGGCCGTTGCGAAACAGCACGGGCCGAATGTACAGCTTGCCCCACTCGCGCAAGGCGAGCGGGTTGACCTTCGGATCGTAGAGCGCAGTCAACGGCGAGCCATCCGCGGTCGCAAGCGACGCGGCATGCTCGCGCACGCACGTGCGCAGAATGGGCACAGCGGCAAACCCCGCACTGAGGATACCGCGACGATCGCCGAACACGACGCGGTCGCCATCACCGTCGAGGCCGATCACGGCCAGGCAATTCCGCTCGGCGGCCATCGCCACCGCCCGTTGCATTTTGCCTCGGCTGGTCGGGTTCGGCGAGCCGGTGGGAAACCGCCCGTCGGGCACCAGCCGCATCGCCTCCACGCGCACGCCGGCTCGTTGCAGCGCGGTCATGACCTCCGGCCCTGCCGAGCCATGACACCCATCCAACACCACACTGATACCACTCAGTTCGCCCGGCCCGATGCCCGCCTGAGTCATCGAAAACTCGACGTACTCCCGGGCCACGTTCACGATCCGCACGCTGCCGCCGGGCACGCGCTCGAACATCTCGGAACTGTGATAGATCTCCCGCACCGCCGACAGCCCGCCCATGGGCCCGCAGTGCTCGCCGATGGCCTGGACCGTGGGCACGGTGAACTTCACGCCGATGTACTGGCGAGGATTGTGCGACGCCGTGATCATCAGGCCCATGGTGGCCGGGTGCTCGCGCGAGACGTGCAGCGCGAGATAGTAGCCTTGCGGCGTACCGATGGGCTCCGGGCAAAGGTACACGCGCAGACCCATGCGCACCGCCGTATCGGCGGCCAGTTCGAGGACGTGAGCCGCGCCGAGCCGGCCGTCGCGGGCTAGCGTCACCGTGTCCACGCCCAGGCGTCGCCCGTAGGCGTAGGTGGCCTCAAACAGCCGGACGATCGCATCGTCCTCAAACTCGTGCAATTCCCAGCGGGCGTCGTAGACTTTGATCGGATCGCGGGCGGCCAACGGCTCCTCCTGGTGACTCAAAACGTTTGCTCGCACGCACACGATACCGCATTGGCCGCAAATCGGGAATCGGGAGCTTCTCACCCCGGTGTCCCGTGTTCGAGACGGTTGATCCGGCGATTATGGGCGGCTAATATGAGTTCTTACATCATGATTCTTCGCCGATGACGCGCACGCGACGGTCGGCGCGCCGGCAGTTTCCGGCGAAACCAGCCCGTGAATCCCTGGTAGTACTGCATGCTTTCCGTTGCCATGACCATCGCCGGCTCGGACCCCTCCGGGGGAGCGGGACTCCAAGCCGATCTGAAGACGTTCCATCAGCACGGCGTCTATGGCACCTCGGTGGTGACATTATTCACGGTGCAGAACACCCGCACGGTGCTGGAGGTCGAAACGCTGGAGCCGCGGTTCGTTCTCGCACAGCTCGATGCGGTGCTCGATGACATCCCCCCGGGCGCGGCCAAGACGGGAGCGCTCGGCACGGCCGCGGTGATCGAGATCGTGGCACACCGCCTGGCCCGCTGCCGGTTTCCTCTCGTGGTCGACCCGGTGATGATCAGCAAGCACGGGCTGGCCCTGCTCGACCACGACGCCGCCCAAGTGATGCGGTCGCAATTGTTGCCGCACGCGTACCTGGTCACGCCCAATTCGCTGGAGGCGGCCGTACTCGCCGAGATGAGCGTCGAGGACCAGGCATCGATGGAAAAGGCCGCTGCCGCCATCGGCCGCATGGGCCCGCGGCACGTCCTGGTCAAGGGCGGCCACCTCACGGAGGAAGCCACCGACGTGCTGTGGAGTGACGGCGAAGTCTTACGCTTCCCCGGCCAGCGCATCGACACACAGAACACGCACGGCAGCGGCTGCGTCTTCTCGGCGGCCATTACTGCCCGACTGGCACGCGGCGAGAATCTGGTCGACGCCATCCGAGCCGCCAAGCGGTTCATCACGCAGGCCATCCGCCAGAACCCCTGCCTGGGCGGAGGCCGCGGCCCCACCAACCTGCACGTTGACGTTCGAGATTTGAATTCGGAGAGCTGAGGCCGATTCCGGTGGCCGGCTTTCGTGTCGTATACCGCTAGTCGGGCATCTTCCCCGGCCCGAGGCGGGCGAGACGCCCGCCCCCCGAAACCTCGCGGCTCACGGAGAAAATTTACAAAAACCAGTTGACCGCCGCCCCCGACGGGGAAATAAAGCTACGACAAGAGCAAAACAATCTTCTCCTCAAGACTCTCTCTCTCCTCCACGGGATCGCCTCCACGATCCCGTTTTTTTGCGCACTGGCGGCGACGCCCCCGCCGCTTGATGGGAACCAGGGATGAGCCTGGCCGAGGCGCGGAGCCGCGCGGAGTGATGGCCTGCCGGCGCATCACGCCCGGGAGCATGCAAAAGCCGCCTGCCGGTTTGCGTCCGCGCGTATCACCGGATACCTTAATGCCCGAGCATCTCGATCGGACATGGAATGCGTGCCGGAATGCGTTTGACCGCCATGCGGACTCGTGCAGTTCTGCTGATGTGTTGCCTCTTCCCGCTCCTGCCGGCCTGCCGTCAGGAGAGCGACCCCAGAACGATCACGTTGCGCGTCGCCAACTGGGGCAGCCCCGCTGTCGAGTCCTCGTTCATGACGCTCGAACGCGAGATCCGCGAGGAATTCGAGCGACGACACCCCGGTGTGCGCATCCAGTTCGAACAGATCCCTGGCTTCGGCCAGTACGCCCCCAAGCTGCTCATGATGCACGTGAGCGGCAGCATGCCCGACGTCATCTCGCTCGACGCCTCGTCGGGGGCAGTGTTCATGGACAACGGCGTCCTCCGTGATCTGGCTCCGTTCATTCGCGACGACACCACGTTCCAGCTCGAGCAGTACTTCGACCGTCTCGTGGACATCTTTCGCCGCGACAGCCGGTTGTACTCCATCCCCTTCGACTTCACGCCGATGATGATGTACTACAACAAGCGGCTGTTCGACGAGGCCGGCGTGCCCTACCCCAAACCGGACTGGACGTGGGACGACTTCCTGCGAATTGCCCGCGCTCTGACCAACCGCGACGGCCCGTTCGAGAAGCACCAGTACGGCTTTTACTTCATGAACGTCATGCCCTTCTGGCTGCCCTGGCTATGGACCAACGGCGGCGACGTGCTGGGACCTGACGGCAGGCAGGCGACCGGTCACTTCGACGGGCCTCGCTCGCTCGAGGCCATGCGATTCCTCACCGACCTCATGCTCGTGCACCGCGTGGCCCCCACCATCGACGAGGGCAAGGCCGCCGGCGTCGACCTGTTCCGCGCGGGCCGCGCTGCCATGGACCTCAAGGGCCATTGGATGATGATCGATTACCGCGCCGACAACATTGACTTCGGCGTGGCCCCCCTGCCGACCAACACGGGCAAGCCCACCACCGTGGTTTATGTCACAGGCCTGTCCATTCCGGCCAAGGCTCGGCATCCGGAACTGGCCTGGGAATACATCAAGTACATGACCAGCAAGGAGGTGCAGATCAAGCGCGTCTCTTCCGGCCTGGCCATCTCCGGCAACCGTCTGGCCGCCGCTCATTACGCGGGCACCGAGGTGGAGGACGCGTTCATCGCCGCCACCGAATACGCCCGGCCGGCCTGGGGCGCCAGCGTCGAGCGATATCCATTCATCGAGACGCTCGGCGAAGAGATGCTCGAAGACTACGTGTATGCCCGGGGCACGCTCGACCTGCAAACACAGTTGAGCCGCACGGCCAAGCTCATCGATGCCGTTCTCATGGAGCAGGCGGAGCCATGAAAAGAAGAACTTGGCCGGCGCTGCTGTTCGTCGCCCCCGCGGCCCTGTACCTCGCGGTGTTCGCGATCTTCCCCATGCTCTTTGCGGGCTGGGCGTCGTTGCATCGCTGGCATCTGCTCAAGCCCGAGCATCCGTTTGTTGGCCTGGGGAACTTCATCGCGCTGGCCCGCGATCCGTTCTTCCGCAACGCCGTCGGCAACACGCTGCTCTACGTGCTGCTCAGCGTGCCGCTGGGCGTGATCAGCTCACTGTTGGTGGCCATGCTCGTGTCGCGGGCTCTGCGCGGCATCGGCTTCTTCCGCACGCTCTACTACGTCCCGGCCGTCAGCTCGCAGGTGGCTATCTCCATGGTCTGGATCTGGATCCTGCTGCCCGGTGAGCAGGGTCTGGTCAACAGTTGCCTGGGGGCGCTGAATCGCGCCCTCGGAAGGTCCCTCTTCCCGACGGACACCAACTTCTTCGGCGAGCCGGGCTGGGCCATGCTCTCGCTGGTGGCCATGAGCCTGTGGATCGGCCTGGGGCCGCGTATGATCATCTTCCTCGCCGGCCTGCACGCCATCCCGCAGACGCTCTACGAGGCCGCCTCGCTGGATGGCTGCAACGCCTGGCAGCGGTTCTGGTACGTGACGCTGCCCCAACTGGCGCCGACCATGCTGTTTGTCATCGTCACGACCACCATCGCCTCGTTCCAGTTGTTCACACCGGTCTACATGATCACTCGCGGCGGACCTCGGCGGACCACCGACGTCGTGCTCTACCACATTTACAAGGAAGCGTGGCAGAAGTTCGAGATCGGCATGGCCAGCGCGCAGTCGTACGTGGTGTTCGCCATGATTCTCATCGCCGCTGCCGTCCAGATCGTCATGATGCGGCGCGGCTTGCGGCAGGAGGGCGACTGATGACCGGCGAGTACGGACGATGGCATTGTGGGGCAGGCATCCTGCCCGCACGTGCACGCTGGAAGCGTGCACCACAAGAGTGGGCACGAGGTTGAGAACGGGAAGTCCCCATGATGCGTAAACTCACGCTCACGCTGCATTACGCTGTGCTGATCGCCATCGCTTTGACGACGATCGTGCCTTTCGTCTGGATGGTGATGACCTCGCTGCATGCGCCCAATGCCCAAATTCCCACCATGCAGACGCTTTTTCGGCCCGACCGGCTGCATTTCGAGAACTACAAGTACGTGCTCACGTTCGGCGAACTGCCGGTCTGGCGATTCGCCCTCAACAGTCTGATCACCACCACCGGCGTCGTCGTCTTTCAACTGATCATCTGCTCGCTGGCCGCGTACGCGTTTGCCCGCATGGAGTTTCGCGGTCGCGATCTGCTGTTCTTCATCTTCCTGCTGACCATGATGATCCCCGCCCAGGTGCTCATCGTCCCGCTGTTCGTGACCGTTCAGAAGTTCGGCTGGCTCGACACCTACCTGGGTCTGATCGTGCCTTACCCGTACCTGAGCACGGCTTTCGGCACGTTCCTGCTGCGTCAGTACTTCCTCACTATTCCCCGTGCCCTCGACGACGCGGCTCGCGTGGATGGCTGCGGTGATCTGCGGATCCTCTGTCACGTGATCCTGCCCTCGGCCAAGCCGGCCCTGGCCACCGTGGCCGCTTTCGCGTTCATCTGGACCTGGACCGACTTTTACTGGCCGCTCCTGGCTACCAGCAGCACCACCATGCGTACGCTCGAGGTCGGCCTGTCCATCTTCAGCGACGCTTACAGCGGCACGCGATGGTCGCTCCAGATGACCGCCGCCGTCATCGTCCTCGTGCCCGTCCTCATTGTGTTCCTGGCCATGCAGCGATTCTTCATCCGCGGCGCGGTGATGACGGGGATCAAGGGATGAAAGTGGGAATGTGAAAGGTTGGAATGTGGGAACGTGATAGTGCAATGACGCGACCCGGATGCGAACAACGAAGATCACGAGGTCAACAGCCCTTTACTGCAGAACACGTATTGTCTGGCTCATAGCTCATAGCTTTCTTCCACGGAGTCTCTCATGTTCAACGCCACCGGCCTGGCCGGTTTGCCTTTCCTGCGGGATTACCGAAGCAAACGCATCAGCAGCTACGATCGCACGGGCGGCAATCGCGACTGGGTCGACATCGAGCCTGGCGCTCAACACGAGATCGCCCGCATCGACGGGCCGGGCTGCATCCGCCACATCTGGAACACCATGTTCTTCCAGAATGACGATCATCTCCGCCGCGTGGTGCTGATGTTCTGGTGGGACGATTGTCCACAGCCCAGCGTCGAGTGTCCCATCGGCGACTTCTTCGGCCTGGGGCACGCCCGCCGCAAGAACTTCACCACCGCCGTCCTGCAGATGAGCCCGCAGGATGGCCGCGGATTCAACAGTTGGTGGCCCATGCCGTTCAAACGCTCGGCCCGCATCGCCGTGCGCAACGACGGCACCGAGACCTTCCCGTTCTACTTCTACATCGACTACGAGTCGTACGCCTCGCCCGCCCCGCTAGAAGGCGCCGGCTACTTCCACGTGCAGTGGCGGCGCGAAAACCCCACCGTGGGCTGGGGCGAAGAGTACAACGCACTCCAGCCCGACCACGCCGCCGAATGGCGCGACAAGATGTTCTTCGGCGGCGATCCCCGCAGCCTCAACCGCTCCAACCGCGACAACTACTGCATCCTCGAGGCGACCGGCGATGGCATCTATTGCGGCGCTCACCTGGACATCGACATCTTCGAACGCCAGAAGAACGAGTGGTTCGGCGAAGGCGACGACATGATCTTCATCGACGGCGAGCCTTGGCCTCCCTCGCTTCACGGCACGGGCACCGAAGACTGGTGCAACACCGCCTTCGGGCCGAGCGAAGAGTACACGGCCCCCTACCATGGCATCCTGCTATACAGCGGCTCACCCGACTGCAAGTGGTGGCGTCAGCAGTCCATCTACCGCTATCACATTGAAGACCCCATCCGCTTCCGCAAATCCATCCACGTCTCCATCGAGCACGGCCACGCGAACAAGCTGGCCAACGATTACAGCAGCACCGCCTACTACTACCTGGCCGAACCCGCCGCCGGCGGTCCGCCGCTGCCCCCGGTCGAGCAACGGCTGCCGCGGCCGTAGAGAGTGGAAAGATGGCACGGGAACGTCCTGGCGGGGGAAGTGCGAAAGTGAGAAAGTAGGAACGTGTTAATGCGATGATACGCTGAAAGCGCAAGGGCCCGGACGAACTCACGCTCGTCCGGGCCCTTGCTTTCAATTCACTGGCGGCGAGTCAACCCCGCCGAACCGCCATTCCTTATTACGGATAGCAGTTCGGATCGCCGGGGTTGTCCTGCCCACTGTAGCACCGCTGCCAAGCCGCGAAGTCCACCATGTCGATGGTCCCATCGCCGGTGATGTCCTTGTCGGCGCACGGCGCATCCACCGACACGGCCGGGCCGGCCGCACAAGCAGCCAGCAGATTCAGGTCGTCCCGATCGACGTCACCGTCATAGTCGAAGTCACCGGGGACGGAAGCCGGCGGCCGCAACGCGACCAGGCTTCCGCCGACACCCGCGAAGTAGTAGATCTGCTGCGGCCCGCCGATGGCCGGTCCCATCTGGAGCCCGGTGAGGATCTGGGCTGCACCGGAGCCGTACATACCGGTGTCATAGGTGAAGATGGTGTTGGTCGGCGGCACGGTCAGATCCGACTTCAGCGTGCCCTCGATCTCCATATTCCAACCGTCGAGGCCGGTGTGAGCGGGATCCAACGACTCAGTGCTCGTCTGGGTACCGTCGATGGTCACGGTCACCGTCATGGCGTTGAAGTCAAACCTGTACTCGACCTTCTGCCAGACGTTCGCGGTCATCGCAGCGCCCGGATCGACCGGATCAGGCCCAGGCCCGCCACGAGCATACAGCCTGCCGTTCTGATCCCAACCGTAAGTGTACCAGCCGTCGTAGTCGGAGTTCTCGGAGATCCAGATGTTGTCCGTCAGGTCGCCACGGTACTGGTCCCAGCTGACGATCACCACCTGGCCCGACACCGCCGAAGCCAGCCGTGCGAATGCGCCCTGGTATCCGCCGCAGCCGCCGGCCGCATCCAGCTTCATGCCTTTACCGGCCCGGCCGGGCAACGTATTGACGATCTGAGCCATACCGACGCCGGAGATACCGCCCGTGTTGTCCTCCCAGGTGGCCGTGCCGATCCCGCCCGGGTTCTCCTGACCAGGCAAATCACCCAGGGCGTAGCCCTCGAAGCCGGCAGTGTCGAACACCGTGGTCTCCACGCCGGTCGGGCCTTGCGTGATCTTGAGGTTGTCCACGTACAACGGAGCGTCGTCGAACGTCGTGCAGCTGACGTCCGGCTCGGCCGTAACGTTGACCGCGATCACCATGGCGTTATCGATCCCCTGCGACCGCGTGGGCAGAACCACCACGCTCTCGCCCTGAGCGTTCTGATACAGACCGCCATAGAAGCGGAACTCGCCGTAATCGGGGCTGGTCGGGTAATACGTGGCCGTGGTCGTTCCGTCTCCGTTGTCGTGGTATCGCAGAATGTTGCCGTTGAAGCCGGTGGCGAGGATATCCGTGCCGTTAAAGTCCAACGCGGCAAAGTCGTTGTAGCCCGAGCCGCTGCCTTCGGCACTGTTGTTGCCCACCACAGCGCCCGTCACCGGGTCGAAGCTGTAGAACTGCTGGCCATCATCGCCCCAGGTGGCCGTGTAGAGTCGGCCGGTCACCGCCGAATAGATCACGTGGCTCTTGGTGGACTTGCCGCCGTCGGCCGTCCAGGCCAGTGAAGCGGTGAATGTGTTCGTGTCCACCTGGATCGCATACAGATCCTTGCTCGGCGTGTTGCCGGCCCCGTCGGCGTTGAAGTACAGGCCGTGAACACCCGCGCCGAACACGTCGGGAATCAACGTGATCGCACCCTTGGCATCACCCCAGCCGCGATCCAGATCGACGGCAATCGTCGACTGCAGCACCACACTGCCTACCGTGGCGTCGATCCCGAAGACCGTCTTCTGCGGAGAGCCGATGCCGATCACGTAGAGGATGCCGTCGTACAGAACGGGCGTGAGCCGATTGGGGCCCTGCGTCGGATCGTCAAAGTTGGCGCCAGGCAATGTTTGCTCCCAGACCAGATTGCCGTCCGCCTTGTTGAAGGCAGCCACGCCGCGATCGGTCAGGACGTACACTCTGCCCGCGGTACCGCCGTCACCCACGACGGGCGTGGTCGCGTCACCGATGCCCAGGTCCAGCCGAGTCCCGTCGAGATGCCCGGTCCAGCGGATCGAGCCCGACGGACTGACCGACACCAGGTAACCTTCGGTGGTCTTGAAGTAGAGGTTGCCCTGCTCATCAAAGGAGATGCCGCCCCGCTCGGTCCCACCGGTCAGTCCGGCCGAGTTCAGGTCGAGGATCCAGGCCTTCTCCACACCGCGCGACCATCCCTCGCTGAACGTCATGGACGGATCGGCCGAGGACTGCGTGGCGAAAATGTTCGCGTGCAGCGTACCCCACGGAGCAGCCACTCCGGACTCGGGCACCGGCACCTCCCGGACCTTGACCAGCCATGTCTTGCTGTCGGAACCGGTGGGATTCGAGGCGGTGGCGGTGAACTCGAACGTCTGGCCGAGCAACTCCTCGGTCGGCGTCCAGCGCACCACACCATCGGCGTCGATGCTCGAGCCGCTCGGGCCGCTCAGCGACCAATTCACCGGCTGGCACGAATCCATCGAAAGGTGGCACGTATAGGGCACGTCCGGATAAGCGTTCTGGGGACTTGATACCTCCTTGAGAACGGGAGCCTCCGTGTAGTTCGAGATTACGAGGTTCTTGACGTCGACGAAGTCGTCGCCTTTGCCCGCCCAGTCGGTGCCGTAGAAGCGCAGCCGATGAACTTTGGTCGGATCAAACGATCCACTTTCGGTGTAGTCCTGGAAGGTCAGATCGTTCAGCTTGACCTCTTTCGTGGTCCAGGTGGGATAGGGCGGATCGCCACGCTGCGTTGCATAGATGATGCTGTAATCGCGATAGCCCACGAGAGCGCTGTTTTGCTCGTTGTACGTCATCAGCCGCAGGAAAATCGGTGCATCGCCGTACGGATTGGTGTTGCCGCCGCCCTGGAAGTATCTCAGATCAACCGAGAGGGTAGTCTGGCATTCGGAAATGTCGATGGGCCGGCCGATGGCTTTCACAAAATCCACGGACGGGCCGTAGTACCAGCCGCTGACCTTGATGTTCAAGCGAGCCCAGCCTTCGGGCTCACCGTTGTCCGGATCGGCCGGGTGGAATGAAATGAAATTCTGTGCGTCGCCTTCTCCATAGATCGCGTTGCCCATCCCGATGTCGACCTGCTGATCCATGGGCAGATCCACCAGGTTGCCGTACTGCGCGACATAGACCTGCCAGGTCTTGCTGTCGGCGCCGGAACCATTGAACGCCTCGACTTCAATCGTGAACGGACCGGTGTCGGTCACCTGCGGCGTCCATCCGCCTACCACGCCGACACCACTCACAGTCGTGCCCGGGGGGCCCGCCAGGACGGCCCAATCGGGATACACCGAGGGGTCCACCAGTGTCAGGTAGCGAGAGTAGACCTTGTTGCCGTAGAAGCCGGTGTAGAACGTCTCCGGATTCGGCAGGACCGGCTTGAGCTCCGGTGCGACCAGCGTGTCCGGCGCGATGCTGAAGTTGTCGATGTACGCGGCGTCCTCGGGACCGGCCGGGTCATGGCGGAAGCCCCAACGCCCCATGTTGGTGTAGAATGTGGAGACACCGTCGTGATTGAAATAGAACCGCGTGGCGGTCTGGGACGTCACCAGAACCTTGGACCCGCTGCTGATGTCATAGATGCGGAAGTCCATGATCTGTGCGCGATCGAAGTCCATCAGGAACTCGACGCGATACCACTGGTGAGGCGTAAACGTAAAACCGGACACCAGATTCGTGCCGCCGTAGCCGCCGAACGGAGTGGTGCAGGTGAACCCGTTAAGACCAGCCCCTCCGGGGCCCCCGGTATCACCGTCCTGGATGTAAGGCTGGAAGATCTGCTGCGTGCCGTTGGTCACCAGGTCATAGAAGGTGAGCGTGCTGATGAGGTTGGCCGTGCTGCCGTCCATCTGGCCGGTGTAGCGGAAGTCGAAGCCCACGCGCCACAGCCCGCTGCTGATGCTCTCGTCCAAGTCGCGAACGATGCGGGTCAGCTCGGTCACCCCCTTGGCCCGCAGCGCCTGCGTGCTGCCGCCCATGGGACTGACCACGTCGTCTACGATTTCAAAGCTGCCCCCGGAGCTTCCGGTCTGAACGCTCCACCCCTGCTGGCCCACGATCGGCCCGACCGTGTAGCCCTCCGACGGCTCGAACGTGACCGACTGCATCTGCGCGTGGCTGACGACGGCCATAGCGCAGAGCGCAGCGATTCCCGTTACCAGGTGTCTCATAAAATTTCCTCCTTTAGAAGTGCGCAGTGCCTCTATCCCTGTTTTCCTCTCCTGATCACGTGCCGGCGCACGTGATGCTCTTCCCGTCTCCGCTCGTGCTACGGTTGCCTTCTTGCCCCCTGACAGAGCTGCTGTTCATTCGCTCCCCAAACAACCCAGAGCCCTGTTTATCGGTTGAAACCTTTACGCTTCCTCACATTAGTGGGCCACCGGCACTCCCCACCGCTTCGGTCATGTCTCGACCAAGTCATCGGATCCAACTGCTCGGCTGGCTCGCCACTTGGATAGGTATGATGCGTGCCCGGATAGTTGTTCCCATCAATGTTCTTGTTGTTCCATTCGCTGGCGTTGCCGATCAGCGTGTGCTCGCCTGACCGCCAGAAGTACTTGTTACTGGTCCGCAGACCCCGGACATGGTCGGTACCTGGATATTTATCCGCCGGATTGAATTTCACCGACTCCACGTGGCCATCCATGAAAAGGATATTGGCTGACATCAGCGACTTGGTGCCATGCCGATACCCGACCGTGCTCCCGCCCCAATACAGGTAGGTGGCAATGTTGCGCGAAACACCCGGCGCGCCAAAACCATGCATCCAGGTCCATGCCCCATCACCGGCAAGCACGACACTACTCTGATGGGCGTCGATTCGGTATTTGGTGTTCGGGACTTTCCAACCCATAGTCGCGGCAGGGACACTGATCCCGTAGCTGTAATCCATGCCATATTGGCCGTCAGGGCGTCTAAAATTCCACTCGCTCCCACGGCTAGCAGCCAAAGGGTCGGGCTTCATGTCCTTGGGGCATTCCCCGAGGCTCAGATCGGGCAAGAATCGGGTGGCGTGAAGGACATCGATCCAGGTTGACAAGACTCGATTATGAAAGTCCATTGCTTGCGTGTTGTCGCCGTCATCCCAAGCCGGGTATGCCTTGTAGGTGTCGAAGCAGTACCGCAAGCTCATCCCGAGCTGATTGTTACGGGCCTTGCAGACGGTGTCCTTCGCTTCATCACGCGCCCGAGCCAATGAAGGCAGGAGGATTGAGATCAACAGAGCGATGATGGCAACCACCACCAAAACTTCAATCAGCGTGAATCCTACCCGACCTTTTTGACACTGGTGTCGACGCATGCCGGCCAATCCTTTGATCTGAGCCTACAGTTCTCCGCCCATCCTTCCGGTTGCACTACTGCCACATTTCGGGCAACTCGGCGCCACTGGCTGTCGCGGAGGGTTGCCCGAAGCCGGAGGCGTGAACTGCTCATTACACTTGGCACATTCCCAGCGGTACCAACCAGTCATCTTGCCGCAGTTCGGGCATTCGACCGGTGGAGTATCTGCCACATCGAGTTCAGCCAGGAAATCTTTGTTGCATGATGTGCAATGCAGACTTGCATTGTAGTTTCGCCGGGTGCCGTAGTCGTTCAGGTCAGCCGAGCGCCAGTAATACAAGCCCCCGGCGGCGCCGAACAGAATCACCACGAGCGCAATGCTGTATTTCTTATCCATGTCGCGCGTCGACGAGCGAAAGAAGAAAGTGACCGCGCCTCATGTGGGCGGACAATCGAGATGCCCTGCCCCCGCAAGCTTCGCCCGGTGAGGCGCTTGATCCCAGGAAGCAACTTTAGCTCGTTTTAGCTGCTTCTGCAACAGCTTTTCTGGAACCCGGGAACGGATAACCGTTAGCCGTCCGAATCGTGCGGCACGCCCCGGCGTAGCCACCCCTTATCGCCCCACCAAGGGCCTTCACCCAAAGCGGAGACTGGGAGCGTCAGGACATGCCCCTATGGGGCGGATCCCCCCTCCTCGCAGGCCGGGTCGGCGTCGCGATTCGGGCCGGAGTAGCAGGCGATAAACAGCGCCACGTCCTGCTCATCCACGTCGCCGTCGCCGTCCAGCCGGGCATACAGGCAGGCCGAATCGGTCACGTCGATGCCCGCTCCCGTATAACAGGCCTGGAACAGCCCGAAGTCCTCCTGATCGACGTCGCCGTCGCGGTCCAGGTCGGCCCGAACATAGACCTGCCCCTCGACCACGAACGTCCGCACCGGCGACCGCACGAGCAGGCGGCCCACTTGCGGGTCGCCCAGGGGCTCGGCCGAAATGACGCGGTAGTAGTACGTCCCGACCGCGGGGACCTGCACATCCACCTGGTGATCGGTCACGACATCCTCCACCATCGCGTGCGAGCCCAGCTCAGGCGTGGAGCCGTATTCCACCCGGCTGTCGGACGGCCAGTCCGTGTGCCAGCGAATCCGCACGGCCGGCGGGTCATCGGAGATCTGCTGCACCGTCGAGAGCCAAGGCCCGGTGGTCACATGGAACCGTCGCCCGCCCGCATCGGCGTAATCGTTCCGCGTGCAGTTGGGCATCACCTCGTACGTCGTGGACGGCGACAGACCCGTGATCGCGTACTGGTGCGATGTTGCCATCCCCACAGAACGATCCGTGAACTTCTCGTTGTCCCAGTTCCATGTGCCGTCGCGCGTCCACCACAACTGCGCGTGCGCCGCCACGTTGGTCGTCCAGCTCAGCGAAATGACGGTCCCCGCGTCCGGCACGTCAGCCACGAGGTTTTCGATCACGATCGGATTGTCTTTCAGCTTGCTGAGCGCGAGCCCCATCGCGGTAGCGTTTTCGAACGCCGCGTTGTCCAGCGGCGACAGCGCGAGACTGAACACCGGATGGAGATAGTGAGGATACAAGTACCAACAAGCGCAGTGCACCTGACGCTCGTGCGAAGCGTTCCACTCCCCGATATCGCGGGCGAACTGAGCCATGACCGCCATCGCGTTCGGGTTGGTGCCGGCCACCCAGCCCCACTCGGTGATGTACACTCCCACGCCGGGGCGGGCCCCAGCCTGATCGAGGTAGTCGAAAAGATCGGCGGGCACGCTGCTGCCCGCGTGGGCCGTCACGCCGTCGTAGCCGTCCGGCCCCAGAAGCATCATGGTTTCGTACTGCCGTTGGCCGCTGTTCATGTGTCCGATAATCACCACCGCCTCGGGCTGCACGGCCTTGATCGCCGCCCGCACCTTGCGGAAGCAGTCCGCGTAGATGGGCGCTGTCACGTCGAAGAACTCGACCTCGTTGCCGATGGAGTAGTGACGCGTGTAACGCTTGACCGCGTTGGCCCAGTTGCCACACTGCACGGCAAACTCGTCCTGCTCCGCCGCGGTCAGCGGGATGGTCTGCTCCCACTTCCAGTCGAGCCGCTGCAGAACCGTAAACCCCTCGCCCGAGGCCCACTTATGGCGATTCACGTCCACGCTGTCGGTGGCGGTGGCGTTGGCCTCCACGCACCAGCCCGTCCGGTTGCTCATGACATCGATGTGGGCTCCCCAGTCCCAGGAGTGAATGCCGAACACCTGCTTGGACTCAGCTCGTCCCCGCGCGGGAAACGCACTGAGCATCGCCGCCAAGGTACACGCCATGAAGGGGCACAATCTGCGCATATGGCCTCCCCTCGGAAATGTGGAAATGTGACGCCGCCCATGATAACACAAAACCGCCAGGACGTGAATCGCATGCTTACCTACCGGCCCGGCCCGGATGCCTTCAGTCCGGGGCTCTCGGCAGACAACTGCCGATAACACTGCAGCAGATAGCCGACCGCCTGCACGTCGATGTTGACCACCTCCTGCGGCGGCAGCTGAGACACCGCGGCCAGACGATACTGCATGATCCCACGGATCGCATCGCGCGTCTCGATGCCCGCGTGCACGTGAGCCAGGAGCAGCGCTTCGAGGATAAACGCGTTGCGATGCGTGTTGTGCCGCTCGGCGGAGGCCGAATCGGGCGGCGCGGGCTTGGTGTTCATCTCAACCGGAATCTCACCCGAGCAACGCTGCAGCTCGATCGCCCGCCGGACGCCCGCTTCGATGGACTGGAGCAGCCGGCCGCGAACGGGATGGTCGGCGGGCAGAACGCGATACACTTCGATCAGTCCCCGAAGAATGATCGCATGATACCAGATGCGCTGGTTGTGGCCGACCAGTTCGGGCGGAGCGTCAGCGCCTTCCTTCCAACTGCCGTCAGCAGTCTGGCGTGGCAACGCGCAGTGGACAACTCTGAACACCGCCTCATCCAGCCAGCGCTGCTCGCCCGTGATGCGGTAGTGCTTGGCCAGATGCCATACGGCAAACATCACGTAATTAGTATTCCAGACCAAATCGCAATCAGCTTCCCACTCCGCCGCTCGCGCCGAGGCTGCCAGATACCGGGCATCGCCGAACGTCGCGTAACCTTCCGCCAGAGCCGCACCGCCCTCGGCCGTGGTGTACTGACAATCGACACGATTATCCGTGCCCGCCGGCGTGTTCCACCACGTGAAATGGCCGTCGGGCTTCTGATCGCGCACGAGCCAATCCAGCGCTGCCCGGGCTCGCGCCTCGTACACCGGGTTCCTCTCGAGGCTCCACGCGCTCATGTAACCCTGGGCGCGGCGGCTGGCATCGCGGACCAGCGGATGCTCGATGCCGTACTCGACATTGGTCCATGTGCCGTCGCCGCGGTACTCCGCCTCGCTGCGTTCGTGATAGTATTCGAAATGCTCGAGCACTTGGGCATACGTGAAATCCGCGAAGCGGGCCTGTGCCGCCGGTCGACTGCACCCCGCAACCAGACCCCACAAGAGCACTACCCCGCCGACACCCAATAAGAGGCGCTTGACACGAAAGGATGGCTCTTGGCCACCGCAAGGAATGAAGCCCCGATGATCACCCGCGATCACGTCTAAGTTTTCTCGCTGATGCAGTCGAAGCATGTCATCACTACACTGCCCAGGACGGCGAAGGCCTACTGATGCGGCAGAGTCTCTGCACTCGTCATTCGAACTTCGTCATTCGGATTTGGCTCTTCGGGCTCCCATCCCCTCGACAGCCCTCTTGCCCTTGCGGCAGGCGTCGTACACATCCTCGATCATCCAGGCGTCGATCATGATCCAGCCGCGATACCCGCCGTCCCACAGCGTCTTCAACGATGCGTCGATATCGCAGTGGCCGTCGCCGCAGGCCACATGCCGCGATGTGCCGCCGAACAATGTGCCGTCCGTGTCGGTCAGGTGCACGTGTCCGACATGCTCGACGCCCAGAGCTTTCAACATGAGCTCCGGCCGGCCTGAGCGGTCCGACATGAGATCGAAGTGGCTGGGATCGTAGTTGGTTTTGCATGCCGGGTGATCCGCGCCGGCCAGGATGCGTCGCAGGTGATCGAGTGTGTTGAACACGAATGGCGGCTCGATCTCGAATGATAGCCACATCCCCTCGTCCGCGCACATCTGAGCCGCCCGGCGGTACGTGGCTGCACAGCGGTCGATCGCCTCGTCGATGGTCTGCTCGCCCAAAGGTCCGCCCGGCCAGGTGCCCACGAAGTCGCATCCCAACGCCCGCGCGAGTCTCACCTGCTCGCCGAACGTGCGGAGCCACTCGGCCCGCTCGGCCGCGCTTTCGGCGAACGGTCGGCCCGTTGGCGCCGACTGGATCGTGTGAATCTTCAGTCCGTATCGCTCGTACAGCCCGCGCAGCGCATCCACGCGCCGCCTGTCGTCAGCCGCGGGGTATTCGCCGGCCGGCCAGCCCTGCACCAGTTCCACACCCTCGAAACCTTCTTGTTGACAAAAGTCGAGGACTTCCCAGATCGGGTAGCGCTTCTTGTGCACCTGCTCGGACGACATAAACCCGTTGAGGCCGACGGCTACCCGCCAACCCCGCGGTCCGCCCGCCGCCTTCATCCGCCGCGCGACGTCCGCCGCATCTCGCAAGGCCGTCTGCCACCCCGCCGCCGATCGTGACGCCGTATCCGCCGCCACAATCGTGCCGGCTTTCGACGCCAGCAGCACCCCAGCGCTCCAGGCCAGTCCCCGCCGACACAAAGTTCGGCGACTCATCATTCGACGTTCATCCATCTCGCCAGGTCCCGCC
>Ga0116167_1000396_pt1 | contig 42465 bp, 27 predicted proteins | sample AD_JPNMR3_MetaG_FD_89794 | JGI IMG/M metagenome (GOLD analysis project Ga0116167, IMG submission 89794) | Active sludge microbial communities of municipal wastewater-treating anaerobic digesters from Japan - AD_JPNMR3_MetaG | ecosystem: Engineered > Bioreactor > Anaerobic > Digestate | place...
ATTTCTTTCACTTGCTCTTTTGATAATGTTGACATAAAAAATCTCCTCCTTGGATATTATTTTGTAATTCTTGCCAAGAAGGAGTCTTTTCATTCTCTTATACACAAAATTTTCAACATTCTCGGATTCTTGAAAAAGTTTTTTCTCTGTTAGATAGCGTTTTTCTATCTTTTTTTAGGTGGGGAAAAATCTTTCCCCTTTTTGGGGAATTTTTATTGACAATAACATTGTACGCACCTCTATCTGATTGCCGTTTTCATCATAACGATAACTCTGTATTTGCGTCACTACACCTGTTGTCTCAATTCTCTCAAGCCTGTTCTGCTTATCGTAGACATAGGTGTTGACTATTTGCAATGTTCCGTTTTGACTTATTTTCTCTTCTTTTCTGTTTCCTGCAACATCGTAAGTGTACACTGTGAATCTGCCATTTGACTCACTTACCGTCTCCAGTCGGTTCAATGCATCATATCCATAATCCGTTACCCTTGTTCCACCAGTCAAGTACTCAGTCTTTTTAGTTTGATTATTTGCTTTATCATAAGTATACTTATACTTTTCAATTTCAGCATCTACTATAGGAGTTCCATGGTTAACTACCTTTACCCTTCGGTTGATAAGGTTGTTAAGCGTCCCATCCGGATAATAATCATATACCTCTTCATACCTATAGGTAGAACCATTCTCGGTAAATTCAGGATACAATACACTCTTTCTGGCCCCATTGTCATAATACTCGTATGTTATTAATTTTGACCTGTCTAGGCTGCTTATTGAGGCTACGTTTGCAACCGTTCCGTCATATACATACTTCAGCCTTCCTGCCTTGTCATAAACCTTTGTTGTGTAATTATTTTCAGGGTCTCTGCTAACCTCAGCAGTAAGGTAAACAGTCTCTCCCTGCTCTGTTGTATCCTGTACTATTATATCATAATAGTATCTCACAGATCCGCTGTCCTGTACTTTTTTCGTTTTTACCCTGTTGAGTTGATCATATAAGCGGGATGTCAAGCCTGTTGAGTCTGTCATATGGGTCATATTTCCGTTGTCATCATACTCATAAGATATCTCAACCGGTGTTTTATTTGCTTGTGTTGTTACCTGTGATATCAATCTTCCATGAATATCATAAGTATAGGTAGTTACTGCACCGTTTTGCTGAGTCTCACTGCTGCTTCTTCCAATCTCCTCACGAAGGGTTCCGTCCGCGTCATACCTATAAGATACTACCTTCTTATAGTTGTAGCTATAGCTTCCATTAGCCCCTTCAGTTCTTCCGCCATGGTCAATCCTCTTTGTAATCTTGTTTGCGGCATTGTACTCGTTTGTTGTTGAGATGTATACGGTGTCAATGTTCTGCCCTTCTGTTTTCAATATCTCCTGGGTCAGCATATTGCCGTTTCTGTCATAGGTATATCTCGTCTTCTCTCCCTTTGCATTTATAACATACCACAGCCTGTCAAACTCATCATATATATATGTTGTTACATTATTTCTTCCATCGGTTTTGGTTCTTAAATTGCCTGCATAGTCGTAACTCTGTTTTGTTACATGGTATTCGGGATCAATTGTTTCTATAACTCTGTCATTTCTGTCATATACGTATTCTGTCCTGTTGTTTAGTGCATCATATGAATATTTCTGACGGCTGTTTTCGTCATATACTATTCTCTCTATTGACTTACCGTAAGCATCTTTCTTTTCTATTATCCTTCCAAGCTCATCATACCGTGTTGTTACCGTACTGTCCGATGAAACATTTCCCCTCTGCACAGATTTAGTCTCTGTAAGGGTATTTCCATTTTTATCATAAGTATATATTGTAGCATGTGTCGACATCCCATCGAGATTAGTTACTCTAATTTTAGTTTTCTCAAGCCTATTGAGGCTATCGTATATAAATTCCGTCTGATAGCCGTTACCGTCCACCTCAAATCTCTTATTTCCGTTTACATCATATTTTACAGAAGTGGTTACGGACTCGGAAACAGTTACAGTTCCACCAGCTTCCACAACTTCCCTCTGTTCGGTTTGTGATTGCAGTAAACCCCTTCCGTCATATTCATAAATTCTTGCCTTCTGTAAATTGTCATATTCTTTCCTAATATTCCCTACAGCATCGTACTGGTAGTTTACCTGATACGGAGAAGAAGAACTATATTTCATTGTATCGTCTATAGGATAAATTACTCTTTTTAATTTGTTTAACCCATTGTATTCGTATTTTGTAGTGTTACCGTTGGCATCCGTATGGCTTATTAGATTGCCTGCAAGGTCATATTGGTCTATAAATATAGGTGTATCGCTTTCTGTAATGTTAATATCGTCCGTTTCGCCTTTTTTAACCCATGTCTTTAATAGATTTCCCGAATAGTCATATTCATAGACTGTCTTAACATAATACGGGCTCTCTGCCTGACCGCTCTCGATGTACATTATCGGCTCTCCGGGTTTTGCTTTATAGCCTTTGTACTTTGTTTCGGAAATTACACGGCCAAAGGTATCATAATCATATTTTACGGAATAATAGCCGCCTCCAAGTTTTCCTATTTCAGGGTCTATTACCTTGGTTACTTTGTTAATTAAATTATACTCGTACTTGGTAGAATAATTTTCTTTATCTCCAATTGCACTCCATTCTTGTGTCACATTTCCATATTCATCGTAGTCATAGCGGTTAATCAACAAATCCACATCGTCTTTAGTAACAAAATTCAGTGTTGAAGTGTCAAGCTCTGTCAGTTTGCCCTTGTATCTTTTCTCCTTCAATCGGTTGTTTTCATATATGTATTCGGTACGGTTCATTTCTTCCAGAGACTTGCCCTCTTCATAGTTTTCAGGTGTTACTTCTGCTATTAGTCTGCCTGCCCAGTCATAATATGTTGCACTTGTTGCTCTTACTCCTTGAGCATATAATCCGTTTATTGTTCTGGTAACCTTTTCAACACGACCGGTATCTTCATAAGAATATTCGTATTCTGTTATATTACCTTTTGCATCTATAACCTGCTTTACCGTACCATCCCAGTTGTATTTTGTAACAGTAGTAATGTCCGCAGACACTGTATCGGATGTTGTACTGCCTTCGGGTACGATTAATCCGTTCTCTGTTACTGTTTCAAGTCTGCCGAGGTCATCATATGTATAGCTGACAACCACAGGGCTTCCATATGTTTGCATAATATTGTGGTTCTTAGAAGAGTCTGTAGCGCTGTACACAGTAGTTTCATTAGTTACATTACCTGCAGCATCATACTCGTATGTGGTAACAACTGCATATGTATAATTTGAACCCTTAGGAACCGTTACATCATAAATATCTTCAGGTTTTACAAATACATACTTTCTGTCCGGTTTTCCCAAGTGATTGTTTTGGTACATGACAACTTGTTGCTCAAATTCACCCTTAACAGAATTCCACACATTTATCGTTTCTTCCTTTATATTTCCATCGTCATCGTACGCATATTCTACCTGTGTTCCTTCAGGTAATACTACTCTTTCCAACCTTCCGTGGTCATCATATACATATTCATTTTCTATATAGTTTTTAGGTTCATCTTCCTCACCTTTTCCTAAAGGAACCTTTTCAACACCGGTTTTTTCTTTCCAAAGTTTTCCGCTTTTTTTGTACTCATATATGGTTTTGGTATAATAAACCGTGTCTTTGTCCTTACCTTTTTCATCCTTTTCAACTCTTACCTCAAGAGGTACTCTCTTTGCTTTAATTCTGCCCAAACCGTCATATGCATAATATGTTGTATAACTTCCAACCGTTTCAGCACTTAATTTCCCATTTTTTAAATATTTCTTTCTAATCGTTGGCTGCCCGGTAGACTCCACAATTTCAACTCGTTCATGATAATCCATTGTGGTTTTTGTCTGGATACATTCGCCAGATGTATACACTCCGTTTTTGTAATAAACGTTTTTGATATCAACCTTATTTTTCACTGTAAATATCTTATCGTCTGACAACTTTACTGTTTTATCCACAGCTTGATAATCGTACTCTTCCAATATTACAGGAGATACCACCCATTCATTCTTTTTGAACTTCTTGTATTTCAGTCTGTTCAATTCATCATATTCATAAATATATATTGTTCCATCAGGCATTTGCTCCGTTTGCAAATTACCGGCATTGTCGTAGGTATATTTTGTTATGTATTCTACTTTGTTATCTTCGTCGTCAACCAAAGTCTCAACCACAGTTTTTAATCTACCGTTCCAATCATAGAAATATTGGGTTCCATCGGCATCATCTCCATGCTTTTCATATTGAATTGGAGATATTTCCTTAATCTTTTTACCATAGCCATCGTAAACAGTTTTTGTAGTACTGTTCCTTTTTCCGTCACTTACGGTTACTGTTAATTCCTCTTTTACATTTTCTTCATCTTCATCTCCATAGGAATATTCCGTTTTAAAGCTCATTGGAGTAATCTTTGACTTTATTCTTCCTACATCGTCAAAGGTATATTGGGTTATTTTCCCTAAAGAGTCTGTCTCAGTTTATAAATATCCATTGGTAGAATAAGTATATGTTGTCGTTACTCCATCGGGGTCTGTCTCTTTTTTTATAAGCCCGTTAACTTTATAACCATTTTCTCCAACGTTGTAGTATTCGTATTTTGTGACTGCATATATAGCTGAATTACCGCTTCCTTCTATTCTCCTCTTAATCTCTTTAAGACGCTCTTTATTGGTTCCATCGTATACGTACTGTGTATAGGCATCGGTTTCATTGTTTTCCTTCATTTCCACTTCATCAGTCAGATTGTTCCAGAAGGTTATATTGCTACCACTGCGTTGATAAAAATAATCATACTCATACTTTGTCCTAGGAGCTGAGTCTACTGAAGCATCTGTTCCATCGTCAATGAACCTCTCTGTCACCACTCTAAGATTACCGTTTTCATCTGTTTCCTGAACAGTGGTATATCCGTACTTATCCTTTGTATACTTTCTAACAGATCTGTTTTTGGATGTTGCACCGAGAGATTCATTTTCCTCTCTTGTCAGGTTTGTCGTATCGACCCATTTACCATTTATGTCCATCTTGTACTTGTATTCAACAACGCTTCCGTCACTATACTCCTCGCGTATTGGCTGTTTCAGGAAATGGCTGTACGAAATCGAAACGGAAACATTGTTTTCATCAATAAATTTCCTTTCAAGTTTGCCGGAAATCTCTTCAGAATCAACATTCTCACCGGCAACCGGATCAATGTATCTCCAATACTTTACCTTATCGTATGCATCTGTCTGTTTGTATATCCTTCCGGTGTCCTCATCATAATAATTTCTCTGAATAGTTATAAACTCTTCAACACCGGTTTCTTCATTCTTTTGTTCAGTCTGAATTTCCCTCAACTTCTTTACATTCTTTTTGTCGGTTGATATATCATTCTCCGCTGTATAATAAGTATACTTAGTAGCTTTTCCATATACATTGACGACCTGGTCAAGATGTCCTGTTGTACCGTTCAGCAAATATTGAACGGTTCTTCCTATATTGTCACTTACAATAATAGTATTTGAAGTTGAATAGTTAAAAGTTAATGCTCTTCCTGCATTATCACTCACGCGGGTAATTCTATAAACTGAATTTACGTATTCTCCCTGTATATTTACCCTGTTTTTATGTTTGTCTTCTATCCACACAAGCCTATATACATTATCTGATGTGCTTATCTTTTTAAACCCATACCGTGTTGTATCACTCATAACAAGCACATACTCACCGGTATTTGTCATGTATTCCAGATGATCGTAGTTTCCATAGGATGCAGTAAATCCGTTCGTCTTATTTCCTTCAAACACCGTAGTCTTACCTGCTCCAAGCTTGATTTCAACTCCTGATGAATGCTTGGTTACATACCATGATGCCACATAAGCTGTCTTTCCATCTGAAAGCTTAATTTTATACCACTCATTTCCATTTGAATCTCTTTCAGTTACAGGCTGTCCATTAACTGTTTCAAGAAGCAGAACAGCATCTCTTGGAACAAGACCAAAAGATTTACTATTCACAGTTGGCTTTTCTCTCACATTTAGAGCAGATGCTGTCACTTTTCCGTAATTGCTTATTTCTATGAGTTTTGAATCGTAATTAAATCTCCATCCATATCCAATTACAGTCTTTTCTTCAATATCCGAAGAGTCATATGTTCTTACAAGTTCAATCGGAATACCCGGAGAATCAATCTTTAGATCCGAAACTTGTGTGGAATAGTCACCCGAAAGCATTACATCTCCCACGGTTTTCTTTACAATTGAACCGGTATACATCTTTAGTCCCGGAAGAGCTGAAGGTACATACTTCTGAGCCTTATTCATGTACCCATCTTTGTTTTCTCCTCCGACTATATAAATTTGACTGTATACAACCGCTGTTCCAAATGAACTTCTTGGTTCTTCTACATAACCTGATCCAGGAGACACAATAGATCTTGTCATCTTCTTCCATGTGTTTGTCTCAGGATCATATTCTTCAACAACTGCCAAATGGTCAACTCCATTATACCCGCCAAGAGCGTATATCTTACCTTCTACAACTTCCAAACCAAGGTTTGCTCTTTTATACTGCATACTGCTGCATGTTGACCATATATTATTAACAGGATCATATTTTTCAACTGTTGCGAGGTACCCGCTGGCATTATATCCTCCAACAACATATATATATCCGTTAAACTCAACAGCTGCAGCTCCGCATCTTGCAGTCGGCATATTCTCTATGGTTTGAGTCTGACCTCCAACTGTACATTGCGTTGTCCACTCTTTCTTTGTTATGTCAAGGTCAAATACCTCAACTTTATTGCTGTAGCTTCCGTCAAATCCTCCTATTGAATATATTTTATTTCCAAAAGATGCAACTGCTACTTTTGTTCTAGGAGTCGGCATTTCACACTTATTCTCACCTATAACAGGATCTATATTAGTCAAAACCCTTGAACCTGTTACACTGGAGAATTCTTCAACCTCGCCAACATATCCGTTAGCATTTTCTCCTCCTATTACATAGATTTGGTTGTTAACTTCAACTACTCCCATATCTCTTCTTGGGACTTTTAATTCCAGCCTGTGTTGATTGCTTCCATCAATTACGGTCCACTTACCTCTTATTGGATCATATTCTTCTATAACTTTGAGGTAGTCTCCGTTATATCCTCCAAAAACATATATCTTGGCTCCTGTTGTAGCAGCCGCCGTTCCCCCTCTGGGTATTGTGTTTTTCTCAAGATCTTCAGTTGTTCCTTCTCTAGGCGTTGAACTTGCAAATGCCTCAATAAGCCTTATCCAAGCAACTTTTGAAGAAGGTTCTCCAAGTATTAAATCATAGCCTGTTTCAAGAGGTTTTGTTATCTCTAATGTATAAAAGTGGGAATTTTCTTCATTTGATTGAATAACTACCTTGTCAAACCTTATTGTCTGAACACCGTCACCACTCATAATTACTTTGTGATTTTCGCCGGCTGTAAAATTACGCGGATTACCACCAGCATTGCTATTTTGGATAAAATTACCTTTTACCTCAAGTACGCCAGCAGCTAGACATTCCTTTCCATCACCGCCTCTGCTCATATTTTCATTCTTCTTGTGATCAAATAATGATATAGTCTCAAAATTACCGTTTACAAGTATATAATCTCCCGGATTGCGCATAATAAGTCTTGCATTTCCGGATAAAAGGAGATTTCCCGTTACATATAGCGAACCTCCGTTTATATTCAACGTTGCATATGTCGTGGTCGTTGGTTCATTAATCGTAAGATCTCCCTTAATTACGAGTGTATGACCGTTTAAATCCAATTCTCCGCTGGTAAGCGTGAAAGATGTACATTCTTCATTTTTATACAGTTTGTACTTTACAATGGGATAATCAGCAGTAGATTTTGAGAAATTTATAACCAAAATCATGACGTCTTCCAAATTTACGACACCATTGTCGTTTAAATCAGCTTGGAAGCTATATTCCTTCTGTCCCCTTACCGTGTTAATTCTCGCTATTATTACCGCTATATCGAATATATTGATCGAATTATCGATAGCAACATTTTCATTGGTAAGATCACCAATATACATAATTAGCGGGTCTTCTTGATTGCCAATTATAGTCTCTTCAAAGATTGTTGCAACATTTTTTAATTCTCTCTTTAAAAATCTTTCCTTAGTTATTGTTATATTATAGTAACCCGACGGCAATTGGACAAATTCAAAATATCCGTTCGAGTCCGTTGTCACTGTTCGAATTACAGATTCATTTTCAGGGGTTGCTCCTTTCAATTCAACCAAAAATCCCTCTTTTATGTTTGGATTCTTGCTGGTAAAATTTATGTCTATATACCCTGATATCTTGCACAGTGAAGTTCCACAAAGTGTTGTAATCTGTGGAATATTCGCCATATTCGAAATACTTAAACCTTCCGGAACATATACAGGAAGATCTTTATTAATTATCTGTGGCTGTTCTATTATAAAGCCTTCGGTAATTTTTTTTGCATACCAGTCGATTAAGCGTATTTCATCAGCATCAGGTTCTTTTGCATTATAGAATTTTAGTTGTATCCGGTTGTCTCTCAGCACTTTAAATTTAATAACAGCAACAGTTCCATCCACTGGTTCCGGCATACTGTTTCTATATGGTTCAATGTCTATGTAACATAATGTCAGTTGAATATTTCCATTATATGGGTCATGTGATGCAAACTGAAAAGGTAAATATTTCTCATCCAAAAATATGTCTCTTCCCGAAGGCATGGTATTATAGCCATAAGGAGTTAAATCATCTTTGACCGGCATTACAACATTAGGGTCATAAGCGAGGTTCAACTCAATACCTGCCAATTCAGCGAATTGTTTTACCTTCACAGTAGCTGTTATGATATCTCCTGTCGAAGCTGTGGACCTGTCAAGCTCTACATATATTTTCGAAACAGTATCTTCATCATGTATGCTAAGAGTATACTGATCCGTTTCGGAAAAGCCTTCAGCCGAGTAAACCATTACATAATAAACATCACTATTAAGCTGAGTTATTATTGTTTCATCCAAGTTGCCAACATTCATGGAACGAGCAACTTCAAAGAATCCCTGATATATTGAATACGAATACACAACAAGGTTATAATCATTACCCTCAGGAATATTCTGAAGTCTTATTCCAACGTTCATATCTTTATTTACAATAAATCTATAAATGTCACAGTCATCGATATTATCTATAGTTGCATATATAGTGCTTCCTATATCAATTGACGGCCTACCATAATATCGAACATCATAAATATTGTCATTGACTTCATAATTATCCGGTTCAGTTATAGAGACCATTAGCTCATAGTTTTTGATAGAATTCGCCCCACTGTATGAATATACTCTAATATAATATCTTCCGGGCGTATCAATAATTTTGTCTATCTTCTCATTATTGTTTCCCGCCGCATATGAATAATATTTCATTATTAAATTAGAATTATATACTTCTAGGTCATAATCACAGTTAACAGGAATATTTTTTAATGTCACACTCAATTTTCCTGTTTCGGTGATATCAATAGCAAACCAATCCTCATCGGTATTAATATTCAGTGTTGCATAAACCGGTATCCCGTCTGTTATAGGTTGTGCTGTTTCAAAACTGTCGTTTGGCTCATAAGCATCCGGTTTATTGTTGTCTGAATATACCAATAGTTGATAATTGTGATGTTCTGCCGAACTATCAACACGGAAAGCGTCAACAACTATATAGTGAACTCCTGTATATCCAGCTGTATGCGTAATGATATCATCGCCCCTTGCTGAATAGGAGTAATTTAAAACTCCCTCTTCACTATCCAATAGAAGCAAATCATAATCGTCCAAGTCGTCCATTCCAGTGAGTCTAATAGTGTACGATTTGCCCGACTCAAAATTAATTGCATAATAGTCCCGATCAAACCTTTTTTCCATTGATCCGAAAACTGTACACTCACTTATTGCCTGTGCAGTATCAATAGAGTGGTTAGCATTATTGTCAAAAACATAGCTTAAAATTGATACATCTTGTAAAACATAGTGATTCTCACCAGGGTATGGTTGAACAAAAAGCTGTGAAGAAGTAGTAGATTCTTTGTACGTTGCCGAGGTTACACTTGGATGAGTTTCCTTTATTTTATGTATTTTATCATTATTTTCCAATAAAATTACATTGAGCTTTTCCAAATTCTCCTCAGAGTCGTCAAAAACTCTTTTTTGCTTTACAATTGGCTTAGGAACCTTATTATTTCCTTCTGCAGAAGTATCATAAACAAACCTGGGTTCCCTAGGATTGATTGGTTTATTTTCTTCTTCCGGTTCATTTTCCTCTTCAGGTTCTGGCTCCTCGCATATCGGTGTTTCATTGAGAAGGGCAGCATATGCGTTAAGTCTTCCCGAGGTTTTTACTTTACCCGAAAGCTTGTCCATTTTTGTTACGTTATTTAGTATTCTTTCCTTTATTTCAGATGCAGTTAAAGTTGCATCGCTGCTTTTAATAAGAGCTGCTGTAGCTGATACAAATGGGGCAGCCATTGAAGTTCCACTCAAATAATCATATCTTTCCAAAGTAACAGTACTCAATATATTTGTACCGGGAGCAGCTATATCAACATTCTTACCATAATTTGAAAATGCGGCAAGATTTCCATCACTTCCTATAGCTGCTACAGAAATAATATTATCAAGATCAAAGCTGGCAGGGTATACGGGATTTTGAATTGTGTTGGTAGATGCATTTCCGGCAGCACACACAAATAATGCGTTGCTTTGTGAAATAACATCCATAAGGGCCTGATTATATTCACTTCCACCCCAGCTACAGTTTATTATGCTTGCACCCATATCTACAGCATATTCAATAGCTTTTATAGCATCCGAGGTATATCCGCTGCTTCCTTCAATAAATTTTACAGGCATTATCTTAACCTTCGGTGCTATACCAACAACTCCAATATCATTCATTTCTGCAGCAATTATACCCGCAACGGCTGTACCATGTATATCCTGCGTCGAAGAGTCGTTTACACTGTTGTCGTTGTTTACAAAATCCCAGCCGTTTACATCATCAATTAGGCCATTGCCATCGTCATCAATTCCATTGACTATTTCACCCGTATTTGAAAATATATTACCATCAAGGTCCGGATGGCTGATATCTACACCTGTATCTATAACTGCTACAATGACTTCTTCATCACCAGTTGTTATATCCCACGCATCCATGACATTTATATCAATTCCTGCTAATCCCTTTTGTCCATTCACTATCTGTCCATTATTTAAAACTCCCCACTGCTTGTCAAAGTGCTCATCTTGTGGAATAGCAAATGTATTAAGTTTGTAATCGGGTTGTACATATTTTACATAATGAATTCGTAATAAAAAACGGAAGCTAGTTTTACATCTTCCGAAAAACACAAAAGACAGGTACAATAACCTGCCTTTTGTTATAGAATATAATTAGCTTACAACTTATTCATTCTTTATTGCCTCTAATGCACTAAGCCTCATAGCCCTCTTAGAAGGGAAATATCCTGCAATAAGTCCCACAAGCACTGCTACTGTAACTGCTGCCAATGCCAGCCATAAAGGTATCACTGATATCGACGAATCCGCCATATCCGGCATAATCCCTGTGGCAACATTATTAATAACTGCAGAAATTCCATAGCTGAATCCTATCCCAACAACTCCTCCGAAAAATCCTATCATACCGGCCTCAAGTAGGAACATTCCCCTGATATCCTTTAGATAGCAGCCCAAAACCTTAAATATACCAATTTCCCTGGTTCTTTCATATATGGACATATACATTGTGTTGGTTATACCTAAAGATGCAACGAGAAGAGAAATAGCACCTATAGCTCCCAAAATAGCCTGAACTATCGCCATAGTCTTCTTCATTTCGTTTCTGGCATCTGCAAGGCTGTACGCGCCAAATCCCATTTCCTTTATCTTGTTCTGCACCTCTTCAACCTTGTTTACATCAGTGACCTTTACCAGTACTGTTTCATAAGTTGGATTTTTGGAAGATGACCTTCCCATGCCGGAAGATGAGTTATAATAGTAAACACCAACTTCACTGCCTCCTTGGGATGCGGCTAACCTTTTTTCCTCTCTTTCGTTATCCTGTATCAGCTTTTTCAGGTATTTTATATTCATAAAGGCTGAATAGTTGTGTTCTCCGGTTTCTTTTAGTATTCCAACTCCCTGAATCCTATAGGTCTTCCTTCTGCCGCCACTTCCCCCATAGTTCTCACCATAGGCCAGGTCGAAGGTCATAATTAACCTATCCTCGAGAACATTTATAGGTGGCGGTTGACTATCGTCTCCGATGACAATCATTCCGTCTCTTCCCATAGCCCTGGGATTATAAAAGTAATAAGGAACTTGACTTCCAAAAACAACTGCCCCTTTGTCATCTTCATTTAAAAGTCTTCCCTCGGCTATTTGAAAGTCAAAAGCCTCCATTTTTGACGGATTAACTCCAATAACGTCCACATGGGCTACATACCTTCCTGATGCAAACTTGAGGAATGCCCTCAATTGCGGCATGACAGCCTCGACCCCTTCAATCTGCTCAAACTCCTTGACTGCTTTATCGTCGAGGTTCTTTTGCTGCGAAGAGTCACCCATATCACCGTAATAATAGTAGTTATTGACAGTTATGGTATGTAAGCTTCCAATCCTGCTAAGCTGATTCTCAAAAGCTCTGTCCATCCCGACTCCTATAGACATCATTACGGCAATGGATGTTGTCCCAATCAATACACCTATCAACGTCAACAGGGTTCTGGTCTTTCTTCTCAGCAGGTTTTTAAATGCCATCCCTAATACGTCAGAAATTTTCATACAAATCAGCTCTCGCTTTCTTTCTCTTTCTTAAAACTACTATGAGAATTACAACACCTGCTATAACCGGCACTAAAACAACAGCAAGAATAAGAATTATACGTCCGGGGAAGCCACCCTGTGCATTGTCCATCGGCATTCCCGACATATCAGGGTCCATAACCATGGGATCGCCCCCCATCATGCCCGGATCTCCCTGAGCAAAAATCTCAAACTCTTTTTCTATTTCTTTAACTTCACCGGTATTATCTTCAAAGGTGAAAACAACGCTTCCTTTTATCTGTCCATCCTTGTTGGGTATAATATACGCTTCATAGTAATCGCTTCTGCCGGGCTCAAAATTTCCAACAAAATATTCCGAACCGGGCTGCAGATCAAAGCCTTCTCCCTTGCACTTAATCATAAGATTGTTTAGGGTTGACTTGCCCATATTATAGAAATTCAAAGTCACGGGAACCGGCTGACCTACAAATGCATCCATTGCAGTTTCTATTTCACTGATTTCAAGCCTTTGCTCCTGCATAACAGGTATACTGATGCTTTCTTTCAAGGTATATGCCTTGTTCTGTTCATCTTCATACTCAAAGTTAATATTAAGCAGATAGCTTTTCGGCGCAGCATCGAATTTTGTAGCAAAGGTCATCTTTTTAACAACTCTCGCTCCAGCTTTTATTTCGTCAATAAAAATAGTGCTGCCGCTTTCTCCTGCCGGTAAAAATACTCCTTCATCTGCAAGGAAGGAAATACCCATATTTTTTACAGTCATATTCCTATGGGTGTTTAATATGCTAAGCTCTATTTCAAAGCTCTTTCCTGCTACCGCCTGGCCTGTGGATATGCTGTAACGGTCAATTATAATTCTTGGTGTGGAAGTACTTTCTTCTTTCTTTTCTTCCTTTGGATTTTCAACATAGACCCCCACATACTGGGTAACAGTCTGCTTTTCTTCATCATCGTATTCCACGTTTATTGAAATAGGATAGTTTTTGGTGGCTGCATCGGTTAATGCAGTGAAAACAAACTCAAAACTTTTTTTCTCCCCGGCCTTTAATGAATCAATCATAGATATACTTTGGGATTTGCAGATAATACCGCTTTCTGTTGTCACCCATACCTTTACATTGGAAAGCTCTTTTGTCCCGTTGTTTGCAACATCAAAACCAACTTTAAAGTCCTTATCCGGTGCAACAACTCCTGACGGAGAAGTAATATTATCGATTTTTAATGAAGCTTTCCCGGCATTTTTCTCCTCTATCGGCACATAATATGTGAAGCTTTCGTTATATGAATTTCCAAACTCATCCTTATAGTCAACGGCTATCTCAAGCGGAAAGCTCCGAACATTTATCTTGTCGGATACAATAAGGTTAAAGCTCAGCTTGCCCGTCTTGCCTCCATTAATGTTTTTCAAATAACTAACGCCTGAAAGCTCGGAATAAATCCCGTCATTGCTAAAACCCTTCAAGGTTACTTTCACATCTTTTGCGCTAAGAGTCCCAAGATTTTCAAGCTCTATGGAAGCACTGAATCTGTCTCCCGGTGCCGGCTTATTCGGAAGCATCTCAATGCCTTTTAAAATCAGACTGGGACTTTTATCGTTGTTTTCAATATTAACATATATAACTTCCGATGAAGAGAACAAATCACCATATAGATTGCTATATCCGATATCCAGTTTCAACGGATATGTACCGCTTTTGGCATTCGGTTTTACAACCAGGTCAAGCTTTATCTTTTTTTCAGCATCGGGCTTAATCTCATCAACCGATACTGAAAGATGCCCCGTTGGTGCCGAAAAAGGTGATTCTGCCGAATCTGCCGCCATGGTTATTTGAATATCTTTTGCTGTAAAATTGGATGTATTTTTAATGGGAAATTCGACCGAAACATTCTTTCCATCCTGCTTTGCGGTTACCTTTCCCACAATTCTGAAAATCGGCTTGTATTCGGATGTGTTGGTTTGTGAACCTCCGGATGACGGTTCCTTTTCTTTCTTAACGCTAAGATACAGCGTCTGGGAAAATTGGTCCGCATTGCCGCCCTTTTTATAATCAAATACCAAATTCAGCTCGTTCCCTGTACCTTTATAGACAAGCTTAAATTTTGTAGAACCCTCATCACCACTGTTCAAAGTTCCCAGAGAGTTGGCCTGAGGATAGCCATAATCAATATAGAAAGAAGAGCTCTTATCTACAGAAACATATACATTTTCCAAGGTCTCACCGGAAGCGTTTTTATAGTAAACACTAAATTCAAACACTTCGCCTTCAGAAACATTGTTTTTAGATTGGCTTGACCCCATAACAACAATATCATTTGCACCGGCATACACATTAACACCTAGCAAATTAATTAATAGCACCAAAAGTGCCAAGATGTTTATAATCTTAATTCTGTTCATATGTAACCCCCGCATATTGATTTTCTTCTATTTTTTCAATTTTTCCGTCCAAAATATAAATTATTCTGTCAGCCTTTTTAGCAATATTAAGGTCATGGGTAACCATAATCAAAGTTTGTTTGTTTTCCTTCGCCATACCTGCCATGAGCTCCAAGACTTCCATGGTTGTCTTGGAATCCAGATTACCTGTCGGCTCATCGGCAAAGATAATTTCCGGATTTGTAACAAAGGCTCTTGCTATACCTACTCTTTGCTGCTGACCACCGCTCATCTGGGTGGGCTTGTGCCTAAGATGCTTGGATAGTCCCACTGCTTTGAGCAATTCAACAGCTCTTTTCGTTCTTTCCTTCTTTGAAATACCTTTAAACATAAGAGGAAGGCTGACATTTTCGACTGCAGTTAAATAGTTGACAAGATTATATGCCTGAAATATAAAACCCACATTATCCTGACGAAATGCCGCAAGCTTCTTTTCGTTAAGCTTTTCGATACTTACATTCTTAATTCTTATGCTTCCCCTAGTTGGCTTTTCAAGCCCGGCAAGGACATTCAAAAGTGTTGATTTTCCGGAACCTGAAGTGCCTAAAAAGCAACAAAACTCACCTTTGTATATATCCATGTTCACATCTTGAAGAGCTACTACCTTTTCCGAACCGACTCTATAGATTTTACTCAGATTGGTAATACTTATTATCGGTTCTTTATAGTTTTTTACATCCGAGATATCCCTCGCCCCCTTTTTGTCCCACTTCCATAAATGTATTTCGTCAAATAATTAACTATTTATAATTATAAATTACTGAAAACTTTAAGTCAATTAAATGTATATATATATAATTAAAACTTTATTAAAACTTAGTAAATTTTTATTAAAAAATTTATAAAAAGTTTATAAAAAATTTATAAAGTATTTAGTTGGCGAAATAATCGCATATTTCCACCCCCCTTTACAGGAGGTGTAAAATTTGATAAAGTAATATGGGATTAAAGAACCAAAAGTCAATTTATAACAGGAACGCAGTTATCAATATAATATAAATTAAATCTGACAAAGGAGTTGTATTTCGATGGGAAACTTGCTTGAAAATAAAAACATATTGGTTATGGGAGTAAGAAACAAGTGGAGTATTGCCTGGGGTATTGTAAAGGCAGCTCAAGAGGAAGGCGCAAACGTTATAATTACATACCAGGGAGAAAGGGAAAAAGAAGGAGCGGAACAGCTCGGTGCCCATTCCATATTCCAATGCGATATATCCTCCGACGAGGAAATAGACAATCTGTTTGCCTCCATTAAAGAAAAATACGGCGTACTCCATGGAGTGGTGCATAGCATAGCTCATGCAAAGACAGAAGACCTTCAAAATGACTTTGTTTATACCTCTAGAGATGGATTTGCCCACGCTATGAACATCAGTGCATATTCGTTAGTGGCAGTAAGCCGCAGAGCAAAGGACCTCATGACAGAAGGCGGAAGCATCATAACCTTGACATACATGGGTTCGGAAAAAGTATTTAAAGGGTACAATGTAATGGGAGTTGCAAAAGCCGCCCTTGAAACAAGCGTAATGTACCTTGCATCAGACCTCGGCGAAGCCAATATCAGGGTTAATGCAATTTCGGCAGGTCCTATAAAAACCCTTTCTGCTAAAGGTGTTAAGAATTTGGGCGATATTTTGGATACCGTTCCTAAAAAAGCGCCTCTTAAAAGAAACATCACTCAGGAGGACCTTGGAAAAACAGCCCTGTATCTTTTAAGCGACCTTTCCAGCGGTGTTACCGGTGAAGTGATTCATGTTGACAGCGGATACAATATCATGGGTATTTAATGCTTATAAAATTTAATGCATACTAAAAGCTCAGAGACTTTAATTGTCGCTGAGCTTTCTAATTTTTTATGCCACAAACACCTTTAATGCCTTGTTTATAAATCTTACCTCGACAGGAAGGGTCGGCCCCTTTTCCCCGTCAATACTGAGTATTATTTCCTTTGAGCTTTTAATGGCACATCGGTCCGTCCTTATGGTAACCACATTCTTGTCATTTTGCAGCTCATTACTTATAACTTTATAGAAAATGGCTGGAAGCTCTATTTTCCTGCAGTCTTTAATAACAACAATATCCATAAGTCCATCGTCATAAACCGCATCCATAAGATTGTGAAAACCTCCGGCCTGCTTGCCGTTTAAAATACAGAAAAGAAGAATGTCATCTTCAAATACTTCCTTTTCTGTTTCAATGGTCACTCTAAAGGGCTTCATAGTTGCCATTTCACTGAGTGCTTTCAGGTAATACGCCAAGGCACCCAAATTCTTTTTTAGCTCGCCGTCGGTACTGAAGGAAACATCCACAAAGACACCTCCGGCACAAGAGCTCAAAAAATATGTTTTTTCATCCACAACCCCTACGTCCACATCCACTGTCCTGCCATTTAGAATGATATTCACACATTCTTCAACAGATGTCGGGATATCAAGTATCGAAGCAAAGTCATTGCAGGTTCCAGAAGGAATTATTCCCATGGGCATGGAAAGGTTGTTTTTCATAAGAATATTGCAGATAAAGTTTAAAGTACCGTCCCCACCGGAAGATATTACAAACTTGTAAGAGCCGTCTGTCAACAAGCTTGAAATATTCTTCTCACAGCCCTCCATAATTCTGTATGGCTGAAGCAAAATATTTTCTTGCTGAAATCTCTCTATAATATAATCCAGTTTTTGAACTATTCCTCTGTCCCCCGAAAAAGGATTGTAAACCAATAAAGCTTTATCCATAATCATACCTTCTTTGTCTTGCAAAAGCATTATATTACGGCGTTCTTTCCTATCGTTATCGGGAAATTCGCCATTCCCTTCAATTTTATCCCTCTAGACAAGTACACGTTCTTGTCTATAATAAGGCTTTCAATATCCACATCCTCTTCAATTACCGAATCCTGCATTATTATACAGTCTTTCACAACGGCATTTCTTTTTATTGTAACTCCACAGAACAATACAGAGTTTATAACAGTTCCCTCAATAATGCATCCGTCGGCTATTATGGAATTTCTGACCTCCGCTTCCTCATTGTATTTTGCAGGCGGTTCGTCCTTCACCTTTGTATAGACCTTTCCGTGTTGTTGGAAAAGCTGATATCTGATTTCCGGGTTCAGCATTTCCATATTGATCCTGTAATATGCATTTATAGTGCTTAAATTTCTCCAATACCCGTCAAATCTATATCCGTAGATATTGAGGGACCCAAGCTTGTTTATAATAACATCTTTTACAAAGTCATATTTCCCGTGGGAAATACACTCTTCCAAAAGGCTTATTAAAAGCTCTCTTTTCAGTATATATATACCCATTGAGCAAATAGTCGATTCAGGGTTTTTATGCTTTTCTTTAAAGTCCGTCACCTTTCCGTTGTCATCCACTTGCATTACACCCATGAAAGAAATCTCTTCTTTTGGAAAATCGAACATATCCCTGTAGGCTATTGTAATGTCGGCATTTTTTCTTATATGGTAATCCAGCATTCCGTCAAAAAGCATCTTGTACACACAATTTCCCTGGGCAACTACAACATACTCCTCGTAGCTGCGCTTTAAAAAGGTGATATTGTGGTACATGGCATCGGCACTTCCCTGGTACCAGCCCGAGTGTTCTCCCGCAAGATAAGGGGGGAATACAAAGAGACCTTCATTCCTTCTGTCCAAATCCCACTCTTTTCCCGAACCCAAATGATCCATAAGTGAACGAAAACTATACTGGGTGAGCACACCTATATTCGTTATGCCCGAATTAACCATGTTCGACAATACAAAGTCTATAACCCTGTATTTTCCTCCTATCGGAACAGCGGTACTTGAACGCATCTCTGCCAGTTCTCTCAGCCTGTCGTTTTTACCGCCGGTAAGTATTATGCCCATTGCACTTTTCATTCGGTCTCTCCTCCCTTTAAAACACTTTTTGCAGACTCAATAATAAGTGAGGGAAATTCCTGCTCGGTTATATATGAATCTATAACGACATTCTTTCCTATTTGACATCCATCGGGTACAACAGCCTTTTCACCAACCACTGTTATGCCCGAGTCATATAATTGTGGTTTTAATTCATTGGGTATGTTTTCGCCAATTCCCATCTTTACATTGCTTCCGATTTTTGCATCCTCACCGATAATACATTTATTAATTACCGTATTCGAACCGATAACACTGTCACTCATGACTATGGAGTCCACAATCTCCGCTCCTTCGCTTACATAGACACCCGGAAACAAAACAGAATTCTTGACCTTTCCATATATCATGCAGCCTTCAGCAACAATGGACTTTTTTACACTCCCGGTGGGGCCTATATAGTGAGCCGGTTTAACCGGATTCGGAGTATAAATCTTCCATGCAGGATCGAAGAGGTTGAATTCGGGAACCCTGCTTATAAGATCCATGTTTGACTCCCAGTAGGCCTGTATGGTACCGACATCCCTCCAATATCCGTTGAATTTGTATGCCCACATACTTCTGCCTTCTCCCAGCATTAACGGTATTATATTCTTGCCGAAATCATGAGCAGATTCTGAGTTCTGGTCATCTCTTATAAGGTACTCCTTCAAAACTTCCCATGTAAATATGTAAACTCCCATGGAGGCAAGATTGCTCTTCGGATTCTGAGGTTTTTCTTCAAACTCATATATTTTTCCGTTTTCATAGGTATTCATAATTCCGTACCTATTTGCCTCTTCCCATGGAACATTTATTACCGATATGGTTGCATCAGCATTGTTTTCCTTGTGAAAATCCAGCATTTGAGAATAGTTCATCTTGTAGACATGGTCTCCCGAAAGGATTATTACATATTTCGGAGAATACTTGTCAACATAATGGATGTTTTGAAAAACTGCATTTGCCGTCCCCTTATACCATTCGCCTATTTCTGCCTTGAGATAGGGGGACAGTATCGTAACCCCTCCATTTATCCTGTCCATGTCCCATGGCTTTCCGATTCCTATGTGAGCGTTAAGCTCAAGGGGTTGATATTGGGTTAGCACTCCTACCGTATCAATATCCGAATTAATACAATTACTGAGAGAAAAATCGATTATTCTATACTTCCCTCCGTATAGCACAGCAGGCTTTGCAATATTTTTTGTAAGTACGCCCAGTCTACTGCCCTGGCCACCGGCAAGCAGCAAGGCAATAATCTCCTTGTTATGCATTAAATTCCCCACCTCGATCGCTAAAGTATATTTTAATAGTCCTTATTGCTTTTCGTCAAAAATATTGAATTATTTAACGGTAAAGGAAGTGCAATATAGACATTGTTAATTAAAGTTATATATTCTATATCGCATCCGGGTAATCCTTTAAAATATTTTTCATTATTTTTAAAATATTCCCGTTCTCAATTATATATGGGACTAACATTTGGAAAATAATGTTAGTCCCATATATAATTGTCAATTATCACTTTACATCCATGCGCTTATATAATTTTTCATTTACCTCAACATCGGCCTGCTCAACAAGTTCATCTATATATTCCTCATAATCCCTTTTTATCAACTCATCCAAGAGTTCTTTTTTTGCATCTTTGTAAAGAAGATAACCAGAACTTTTTTTCTCTTTGCATAATATTAAAGCAAAATCAGTTGCTCTTTCTATTACTTCACTTACCTGTCCCGGCTCCAATTTCAATGCCTCATTTAAAAGCTCGGGGTATGAAACGTCTTTTGCCATCTGTTTTTCCTTTGTAAAAGTATACTCAAATATTTCTCCTTTTGGATTATACTCCAATGCCACCTTTTCAAAAGGCTCTCCGCTGTCGATTTTCTTTTTTGCCTCTTCAATTTTAGTCCTTGCTTTATTCTTTAGGTCATCATTAATGATCCCTTTTTCATCCGTAAAAGGTATGGTTATTGCCAAAATCTTTATATTGTCCGGAAGCCTAAACCTTGTCTCCTTGAGTAAAACATACATGCTTTCAAGCCTGTCTTCCGGTATTGACAGTTCATTTTCCATTAACTTTTCCTTAAGTTTTGATACCATATTATCAAAAGAGTATTTAAAATATTCAATTTCCCCGTAATTGTCCGGTCCGTATACTATTTTATTGCTTTTTAACGCATCTTTTCTTTGACGGTTTTCATTTTCCAGTTCTTTTAAGAATTCTTTATAATCGGTACTCTCAATAATTCCTTTTTCCTTTGCAAGTATTTGTTGAACCTTTATTTCCACAATGTCGTCCAGTGCCTTCTTCCTTGCCACCTCAACCGGCACTTCACCGTTATAGCTGTTGGTCCAAAAGTTTTCTTTAGTTTCAGCTCCATAGTTTTCGTTGAAATAACTAAGTACTTGTGTAGTGTTGCTTTTAAGCTTCATCTTATATTCTCTGACATAGACGGGCTCACCGTTTACTGTGGCAAGTTCTGAAAAATCTCCATATATCAGCCCCGTTTGATATGCAACTAAAACTGTCAATGCAGCGGATAAAACAAGCATAGCTGCCAACAGCAGAATGGTATGCACTTTAACGACAGGCTTTTTTCTTACACTGGCATTATTTTCCATCATCACCAAACCTTCCTACAATATTATCCTTATGCCCCATAACAAAATTTATTTGCACGATTCTGTAATAAATTATTCTGTATAAAATTATATAGCAAATTGCCATGGTTCACAAGCCTAATCCTGTATTCCAGCTTTTGGTGTGATCCTACAGCCTCTCGTCCGAAATCAAAATTTATTGATTTTCAAAGCTCTTCTTGTACTCGGCAGGACTTAACTTCGTATATTTTCTAAAGAGTCTGCTAAAATAACTAGCTTCCCTGTATCCAAGCATTTCACTTACTTCATAAGTTTTATAATTTCCTTCCCGCAAAAGCTTTTTCGCCCACTCCATTTTTACCTTGGTGACGTATTCCAAAAAGTTGTACCCCGTCTCCTGTTTAAAAAGAGAGCAGAAATAGTTTTTGCTAATGCTCAGATAATCGGCTATTGTCATAAGAGTTATTTCCTGGTCAATATGACTTAAAACATACTCACAGGCTTTCTTTATGAGACTGTTGCTCTGGGCGGGTTTATACTCTTTGACCACATTCAAAAGCTCTGTGACAAAAGCTATGAAAAATTCTTTTATTTCATCCTTTGATGAAAACTTCGCAAAATCAACATTGTTATACTTTCTAAAATCATACAACTTATTAATAAAATCATACTGCATGTCAATAAAGTTGGATATGTTAAATACCAACTGATTGGCAGCAAAAGCCGTTCTTTTAAGATTGTCTCCCGTACCGATTGCAATATCCTCAAATATATTCTCCGCAAGCTTTAAAGCGTTGTCGTCTCCGGCCATTATGGACTCTACCAGCATTTTCTCCCTCTCGGCAGGATACAGAAGACTTTGCTTTTCGTTATAATCAGTCTTTATATGAATGACCCTGTTGCCACCCAAAATGTACTTGTGGCGAAGAGCAGCTTTTGCCCCCATGTAACTTAGGCTAATATCCCTAAGGCTCGCATATGCCCCGCCAATACCGACGGTTGCACGCATGTTGGCATCCTGTTTTATTTCCTTCAATACCCTTTCAAAAAAGTCCGCGGTCATATCTTCAAATTCCTGAATTTCTTTTTGGGACTCCGGCTGAAGGATGACACTAATCAAACCTATATCCATCTCCACCATGTTGCATCTAAGTTCCTGAAATTCCGTCAAAACATCGGAAATAATTTTTCCGACTTCCTTAATCAAGCTGTCAAATCTTCCGCTTTTAATAAGTTCCCTCGAATCGGCATCGAAGTTTCCGATTTCTATAATACCAACCTGTACCATGCCTTTTTTAAGGCTGATATTATATTCATCTTCAATGTAATCAAGCTCTTGAAGAGGGAATTCCTTACCCCTTAACAAATCCTGCAAAATCTTGTCTCTGGAAAGGGAAAGATTAAGCTCCAATCTTTTTTTTAGATTTTTGCTTTTTTCTTCCTCCATCTTTTTGTCCATAAGTGAGTCATAAGCCTTTTTCAGGACTTCAATAACCTTATCCTTGTCCATCGGCTTTAATATGTAATCATGCGCACCTAAAAGCATTCCTTGTCTAACATGAGCCATATTGTCCGCATCACTTAAAAGAACAATCATGGAAGACAGGTTGTATTCTTTTACTGAATTGAGTAATTCTATACCGTTCATTTTAGGTATGTCTATATCGGAAATTATAAGATCCAACTTGTTATACTGATTTAACTTATTCAACGCATCAATTCCGTCTTTGGCTGAGCAGATGAAATTAAATCCCAATTTTCCCCATTCTATTTCAGCTTCAAACCATTCACGTATTTTAGGATCATCGTCGACAACCATAACGCCAAACAAGGCCAAATCCTCCTTTGTTAAAACCATAGCTTAGAGCAGCATATCATTAAGTTAAACACTATACTTTCTTAAATGCTTTTACAAAAATCGAAAACACCTGTTTGTAAGAAATGTTGATTTACATAACACTATAGACTGAATTTTTAATATGTACCCATCATAAGTTAATATTAATACTATATCAACGGCTTGTCAAATGTTTTGTTCGGCCATTTTAGGCTGCTTTATCAATTTGTCTTGAGCGACTGGTTTTTATCTTGCGGTCTTTTATGCAAAAAAGAGGCCCTCAAGCCTCCTTTTGTCGATTATTGCAGCTTTATTTAACCGGCAATACCAATTAATCGTACAAATGATTTTGCTACTTTTCAACTGAAGTTTTTTTGGATTTGCCGGAAGCAGTTTTTTTCGTTGATGCCGATTTTGTTGCAGTACTTTTCTTTGATGCCGCAGACTTAGCCGTACTTGATTTTGCAGACTTGGCACTTGTCTTCTTTTCGGTTTTCTCTTCATTACTGACTATTTTTGCAGGCTTTGCTTTTTTGGAAACCTTAAAAGAATAGTTTGCCCAGGAATTGTTGTCCCAATTGTCTCCACTGTCCTTAAATGCTATATTAAGGTCATCGGCATGGTCAATCTTGATAGTGGCTTTGAAGACATCGTTTTCCCTTTCCATCGGTATAAATGTCTTGTCTTCCCAGTTTTCACCGTAGCCGATATGTGCAAATATAGCATCTGCCCCGCTCTGTGCCAAAAGCCCTTTGTAATAAAGAGTTACCTCGTCCCCAACACCCAACGAGGTCTTGGAGATCTCAACACCGTTATCTGCGTACACCTGCTTTGTCTTAGCCATATAATTCACCTCTTCGTTTTGATTTTAGTAATTTTATGTTTCCCCTAAATTATCACCTGTATAGTTTTGAGTTATGTCATTGTATGAAACTTATTTCCATGTTTTGTGACAATATTACTACTTATATTTTTATATTCGGCTTTTCTCCAAAATACTTTAGCATTTTACCATAATATTGCTCAATTTATTATCGTTTGCACTGAAAAGAACTGCAAATTAAGTTTATTTTAATAAAAAAAGCTTTCTGCGTCAACCGACTGAAGCAAAATGGCAAATTCAATGCTTTTATTTCCCAAAGGGTCTCGCAAAAACATACTGCTCCCAATTATTAATATGTGTATATTCTTTATGTTTAATTCATCATTTTTATTTCAAAAAAATCAATTTTTCCAATGTTGGACTAATTCCCAGCATCTCCTTCAATTTTTTATATTCCGCCAGCGCCCTGCTGTCCGGGGCTTGAGTCTTAATTGCCCTCAACATAAGGTTCTTCGGTGTCTCTGTCGGCGATATGTATTCCACAATAGAAACTTTATAACCCAAGGCTTCCAAAATCAATGCTCTTATCCCGTCTGTGATAACATCAGCCATTCTCGCCTTTAAAATACCGTGTTTTATTATCTGTTCAAAAGGCGGATATGAATACTGCTTTAGAATTTCCTGCTGGCAGCATGGCACCATGACCATGGATTTTACATTGTTGTTTACAGCCAAAGCTATGGCTTCATCGGTTGCCGTGTTGCAGGCATGGAGACTTATTACCATATCAATCTTTTCCGACGTCTGAAAATTTCTGATATCCGTCACTTTAAACTCCATATTGCGATATCCGAGATTTTGAGCAATCCTTTTCGATGCCTCAATTACTGTATTTGAGTAATCCAGCCCAATAAAACGGCAGGGCTTTTTCAATACTTCCCTTATATAATAGTTCAATACAAAAGTGAGATAGGATTTTCCGCAGCCGCAGTCCAAAATTGTTATGGATTCATTCTCTTTGAAAAACTCCCTGAGCATGTCGTCGATGAGCTCTACAAAGTGATCTATCTGATTGTACTTTCTTATCATGTCATTCTTTATTTTGCCGTTGCTGCCCAATATCCCGATTTCCTTGAGGAGTTCATCGGCCTGTCCCACTTTGATATAATAATCCCGGTTTGAAATCTGGGGAGCTTCATTATGAACCTTTATTGCCTCTTTCTGTTCCTTTGAATCCTGGGTCTTCATCTTGACGTTTTTGTCGTCCGCCTCGATGACAATCGTCGTACCTCTCTCTTCATACTTAATTACAACGCTGTCGTAGTTTTGAGCAAATTTTACAATCCTTGCGGAAAGCCAATTTGTCTCTATTGTTTCGGTATTGCCGTTAAAATTCATTTTTAATTTCGCGTCATCCTGCCACACTTTTGCAGGAAATTCCCTGGTTCCGGACTTGTAGAGTACAGTCATGCTTTTGAAAAACTCCCAGTTGTCAATAAGTCTTTGCTCTATACCGGTTAAAAACAAGGATAGTTTATTCAAACTTTGCTTATTCATCTGTCCATACCACCTAAAAATAAATTCATCAGTTTGCTCTTTGAACTGCTTTTACAAGCTTTGCTTCATCCTCAGTAAGCTCCCTCACTTCGCCTGTGTTAAGGGTCTCATCCAGCTTTAGCTCTCCCATTTGTATCCTCTTTAAATATTTTACCTTTTTCCCAACAGCCTCAAACATTCTTTTTACCTGGTGGAACTTTCCCTCATAAATCACTATTTCCACCTCGGAGAAAGCACCCGACTTCAGTATAAAAAGCTCTGAAGGAAGAGTCTTATAACCGTCGTCCAATACAACTCCTTCCCAAAAGGCATCCGCATCTTTCTCCGTAACGTTTCCGTCAATGAGAGCATAATACCTCTTGGGAACATGCTTTTTGGGAGAGAGCAGTTCATGAGCCAGTTGCCCATCATTGGTCAAAAGAAGAAGCCCTTCGGTATCAATATCCAGTCTTCCCACCGGAAACAGGTTGAAGCATTTAAATTCGTCCGGCAAAATATCAATTACCGTCCTCAACCTGTTGTCATAGGTTGCGGATATGACTCCCTGCGGCTTATTCATCATTATATAAATAAATTGCCTATATTTCAATATTTCTCCGGCCACTTCTATAACGCTTTCTTTTGGGTTGACATGCATTGCACTGTCTTTTATTACAACCCCGTCAACTTTCACCTGTCCGTTTTTCACCAGCTGCTTTATTTCCTTCCTGCTGCCAAATCCAAAGTTTGACAGTATCTTATCCACCCTCTGTGTATCTTTCAATGCTCCACTACCTCCATTTTTATACCGCATTAACTTCATTGCTACTGCATTTTTCTCCAGCCCTTCGGATACAGATTTTTCAGCATATCTTTGGTCTGTTTTGCCCATCCTAGTGTGTATCCGTCAACCAAAACACCGGTATATCCAGGGTCACCTTCAAGCATCAGGGTTTCACCCTTTAGGTATTTTGAAACCTCAATGGAATCTGCTCCAAAGCTTATTGTCTTCCTGATATCTTCTTTTTTTAGCGAAAGGGCAAAAGAATGGGAGGGTTCAAACCTGCCCTTTATTATCTCTCCCAGATACCACCCGAATTTTGCAACTTTAATACCGGAAAGATCCGGGGGCTCTTCAGGAAGGCAGTATAAATTATTTCCCTTAACGACAAAAAAGCCATCTATATTTATGTTTAAATTCTCATGGGCAAATTTATAAAACGGCTCCATGAGTTTAATCATATTGGAGTCTTTACTTTTTGCATACCCTTTTTCGTTGGCGGTTCTCTCCCCTTTTTTCCTAAGAAGGGCAACAAAGTGTCCCTCTCCCTTTACCTTGTGAGGCCAGAGTCGCACGGTTTTCAAAAGCTCTTTGTTGTTGTCCCACCATTCGGGGCGGCCGTTATCGATGCCATATGCTTTAGGTATTTCCACAACATCATAGTTTTTATGCTTGTCCAGAAATTCAGAAATCATTCCCTCATTTTCCTCGGGGGAAAAAGTGCATGTGGAATAGACTAAATATCCTCCCGGTTTTAGCATTTCATCCACATTGTCTAAAATTTCCCGCTGCATGCTGCAGCATTTGTCACATTTGAATTTGCCCCAGCTCTTTGCCGCGTCCTCATCTTTCCTAAACATTCCCTCACCGGAGCACGGAGCATCCACAAGTATCCTGTCAAAAAATCCGCAAAACTTGCGTGCCAATTTGTCGGGGCTTTCATTGGTAACTATGGCGTTGGTTATACCGCAAAGCTCTATGTTTTTTACCAAAGCCTTTACCCTGTCCGAGTTTATATCATTGGCAACTAAAAGTCCCTTTCCCTTCATGCCCGCTGCCATTTGCACCGTTTTTCCCCCTGGAGCGGCACAAAGGTCTAATACATAATCTCCGGGCTCGGTATTCATAATGGCTCCCGGCAGCATTGCACTGGGCTCCTGAATGTAATAAAGTCCTGCGTTATAATATGGATGCTTTCCGGGATTATCGCCTTCACGATAATAAAAGCCGTCTTTTGTCCACGGTATGGGTTCTATCTCAAAGGGTGAAAGCTTTTTAAACTCTTCCACTCCCACTTTAAGTGTATTTACCCGAAGCCCGTAAAACCTTGGCATATCGTAAGATTTTAAGAATTTCTCATATTCTTCGGCATCAAAAAGTCCTTCCATTTTTCTTAAAAACTCTTCAGGAAGCTTCATTTCACAACTCCTTTTTACATAATTCAGGCTTGACAAATCCACATCTTTAAATGTGAACCCATCAAGCCTGACCCCGTTTTTATTCCTTAAATACTCGTTTATACATAATGCTGGCGTTTTTTACATGTTCTTTTGTCATTTTTTCCGCTCTATCGGCGTCTCCTGCAATTACTGCTTCGTATATCGCCTTATGTTCCTCCAGAACCTTTTTGGCTCTGCCCGGCGACCCAAAGGATGCGTTTCGGGCTCTTTGAATGTGGTGGTGGAACGTACTTAATATGTGAATCAGAGGTTTGCTCTTGCTGGCTTTGAACAAAATATCATGGAACCTGGAATCAAGCCTTAACAAATGCTCGGTATCATTCTTAATTGTATAAAACTCTTCCAGCTCTAAGGCCTCTTTAAGCTCCTGAGCTTCCTCCGGAGTTATATTTTCCGCCGCCCACCTGGACGCAAGCCCTTCAATCATCATCCTTATCACATATATTTCTTCAATATCTTTAGCAGATATTCCTGTTACAATCACACCCTTGTTGGGGATCGAGCGAACAAGTTCTACCAATTCAAGCTGCCTTATTGCTTCTCTCACAGGAGTCCTACTGACGCCAAGCTCATCACAGAGCTTCTTTTCAGTAAGGCTGTCCCCCGGTTGGTAAACTCCGTTTAATATGTCGTTTTGAATATGATAAAATACTTTTTCCCTCAGCGAACGCGAATAGCTTTCACCTTCGTCGTGCTCAATTTTTACCACTTATGTTCTCCCCCTTTGCAGAGCGCAATTTTTCTCATATAGCCTCATTTTTATTGGTTCTGCTGCCTTGTATAATTCAAAAGTCCGCCAGCGAGAATCATTTCCACCTGTCTTTGAGACAAAGAAACATTTACTTTTATATCTTTCCCTTTAGTTACGTTTTTCACTACAATACTGCTGCCGTTTTTAATTTGCTCCCTTGCATTCTCAATAACAAGTTCGTCATTCATATCTACATCATCGTAGTCTGCCTCGTTTTCAAAAGTCATAGGTATAATACCTGAGTTAATGAGGTTTGCCATGTGAATTCTTGCAAAGGACTTTGCAATAACTCCCTTTACACCCAATTGAAGGGGAGCCAACGCAGCATGCTCACGGCTTGAACCCTGTCCGTAGTTTGAACCTCCAATTATAAATCCGCCGCCGTTTTCCTTTGCTCTCTTCGGGAAGTCTGGATCACAAGGTGTCAAGCAGAATTCGGCAAGGTACGGCACATTTGACCTGAAAGGCAAAAGCTTCGCATTTGAAGGCATAATATGGTCGGTGGTGATATTGTCCCCAACCTTTATCAAAGCCTTGCCGCAAACTTTGTCTTCCAATGCCTTGTTTACCGGAAAAGGCTTAATGTTAGGTCCTCTTACCACTTCAACATCTGCTCCTTCCGGTGCAGGTGCCAAAACCATGCTGTCATCAATAACAAATTTTTCAGGCATGCTAACTTCCGGTGCATCGCCCAATTCTCTCGGGTCGGTCAATACTCCGGTTATTGCACTTGCTGCAGCTATCTCAGGGCTTACCAAATAAACTTTGGCAGACTTTGTACCGCTTCTTCCTTCAAAGTTCCTGTTGAAGGTTCTCAATGAAACAGCATCGGTTGCCGGTGCCTGTCCCATTCCTATACACGGTCCGCAAGCACTTTCCAATATTCTTGCTCCTGCGGCAACCATATCGGCCAATGCACCGTTTTGAGCAAGCATTGTAAGTACCTGTTTAGAACCCGGTGCGATAACAAGGCTGACATCTGGATGAACTTTCTTTCCTTTGAGGATTGCAGCCACCTTCATCATATCCATGTATGAAGAGTTGGTACAGCTTCCTATTGCCACCTGATCTACTTTTATCTTTCCAATTTCTTTTACCTTTGCAACATTATCCGGGCTGTGCGGTTGTGCTGCAAGAGGCTCAAGCTCATTAAGATCAATAACAATCTCTTCGTCATATTGAGCATCTTCATCGGGCTTTAACTCAACCCAGTCATTTTCTCTTCCCTGAGCCTTGAGGAATTCCTTTGTAACCTCGTCACTTGGGAAAATCGAAGTGGTAGCTCCAAGCTCCGCTCCCATATTGGTAATAGTAGCTCTTTCAGGAACAGTAAGGCTCTTTATACCTTCTCCGGCATACTCGATAACCTTGCCCACTCCTCCTTTTACCGAAAGCCTTCTTAACACTTCAAGGATTATGTCCTTGGCAGTAACCCATGGCTTTAAAGCTCCGTTCAAAACAACTCTGCACACTTTCGGCATCATCATGTAGTATGGACCTCCGCCCATTGCCACTGCCACATCAAGACCACCCGCACCTATTGCAAGCATTCCGATTCCTCCTCCTGTAGGAGTGTGGCTGTCGGAACCTAAAAGAGTCATTCCCGGAACGCCAAATCTCTCCAAGTGAACTTGGTGGCATATTCCGTTACCCGGTTTTGAAAAATATATTCCATGCTTTGAAGTAACTGTCTGAATGTATTTATGGTCATCGGCATTTTCAAAACCTGCCTGTAAAGTATTGTGATCAATATATGCAACAGACTTTTTGGTCTTTACCCTTGGAATTCCCATAGCCTCAAACTGAAGATATGCCATTGTTCCGGTAGAGTCCTGGGTCAAAGTCTGATCTATCCTTATCGCTATCTCACTGCCAGGCTTCATTTCGCCACTTACCAAATGTTCTTTTATTATCTTCTGCGCTAAATTCAAACCCACGTACTATTCCCCCTTGGTATTAATTTGTATTTTAAAGTGCCAGATCAAATATTTCCGGCGCCAATTCTCTTATAACATTTTCAAGCTCGTCGTCACCTATGGAAGTTACACGTCCGGCTTTATATTGCTCATCAACCCACTCTTTAATTTTTACTACTCTTTCATCCCTCTTGTCAATTTTCTTGGCGCCATCAAGTCCAAAGTGGCTGTTTATCCAATGAGCAATTCCTGCAAGTCCTGAAGTCTGGTTAATTGCAACACCCACAGGTCTTTTTAAGAGTTTTGCCGTATCAAATATATTGTATATTTCCTCGTTCTTCAAAAGCCCGTCGGCATGTATTCCCGCCTGGGTTACATTAAAGTGTCTTCCGACAAATGGAGTCCTCGAAGGTATCTGATAACCCAGTTCTTTTTCATAGTACTCCGCAATCTCGGTTATTACAGTCGTATCCATACCGTCAGTAGTTCCCCTGAGCTGGGCATACTCAATAACCATTGCTTCAAGAGGCGTATTTCCTGTCCTTTCTCCTATACCGAGGAGCGAGCAGTTTACTGCGGAAGCACCGTACAGCCATGCAGTAGCTGAATTGGAAACAGCTTTGTAGAAGTCATTATGACCATGCCATTCTATAAGCTCACTTGGGAAACCGGCATAATGCCTGAGTCCGTAAATTATTCCCGGAACACTTCTAGGAAGTGCTGCTCCCGGATATGCAACTCCATAACCCAGCGTATCGCAAGCACGAATTTTAATCGGCACATTACTTTCTTCCATGAGCTTTCTAATCTCTATAGCAAAAGGTACAACAAAGCCGTAGAAATCTGCTCTTGTGATGTCTTCAAAGTGGCATCTCGGCTTTATTCCAACCTCTATAGCACTCTTTATAATGCTCATATAGTGATCCAACGCTTGTTTTCTTGTCATATTTAACTTCTTAAATATATGATAGTCGGAGCAGCTTACAAGGATACCGCTTTCTTTCATTCCCATATCCTTTGCCAGTTGGAAATCATTCTTTGTTGCCCTTATCCAGCTTGTAACCTCAGGATACTTGTATCCTCTTTCCATACATTTATAGACAGCCTCTTTGTCCCTGTCGCTGTAAAGGAAAAACTCACACTGTCTGATAATTCCTTTTGGTCCGCCCAATTTATGTAGAAGGTCAAATAAGTGCAGAATCTGATCCACCGTGTAAGGTGCTCTGGATTGCTGGCCGTCTCTGAATGTGGTATCCGTTATCCATATCTCGTCCGCAGGAGACATGGGTACTCTTCTATGATTGAACGTACACTTCGGTATTTCATCATAATTAAAAATATCCCTATACAGGTTTGGCTCTGCAACGTCCTGAAGCGAATATTTATATTGAACCTGCTCCAATGTGTTGGTTTTCTTATTAAACTCTATCATTGTTTACCCCCTTAATTCATATTTCTTATGTAATTTTATGTATATCATGTTAGTAATATCATAATTATATTTTTCTATTTTGTATTTTAGTATAATTGTATACAATCCAGGAATCCATGTCAACTGAAAAAGTTATTTTTTTAACAAATATAATAGTATTAAATAAATAAATTCATAAGAAGGATTTTTGTAAACAATATCGAAGTAATATTATGTACATGTCTAAATCAATATCTATTCTCGTATTCTATGCTGGAGGGAACGTTATGAAAAAATCCAATCTTGTCGGAAACAAGTTGTTATTGCCCCTGATTCTGTCAGCACTTGTCGTCGTATTAAGCATCATTTCGGGGCTGTGGCTCGGTAATTGGCAGGTCTTTCTTGCAGTCTTTGCAACAAATATTATTATGCTTTTTGTAATGTACATAATCACTTCTTTCAAATCCAAGCAAGCTGTCACGAACTTTGAAAAGGAAATAAAAAGCATTAGAGAGGGCAATTACTCAAAAACCATCGACCCTGAAAAACTTGCTATGCTGCGTCCCTCTATAGTGGTTTTCAATGAAATGCTCTCGGATATAAGATCACTGATTATGGATTTTCATAATTTGTCCAAATCCATAATCGAAGCTACAAAATCAGTCAGTGTAACTGCCCTGCAGGCCTCAACTGCCATGGAAGAAATATCAAAAACCATGGACGATATAGCAAACGGCGCATCCGACCAAGCTGAGCAGGCTCAACAAGGCGTGCAAATGGTTGACCAGCTTTCCGAACAAATTAATTTCGTATATGAAAGCTACAACCGAATCACCGAGGAAACCAGCAAGATAAATGAGCTTAACAATATAGGTATGGATTCGGTAAGAATACTTCGCGACAAATCCAAGGAAAACTACGATACCGCCGAAAAGATATTCTCCGTGGTTGAAAAGCTGACAAATACAGTTAAAGACATCGGGCTCTTTGTAGAGTCCATTGAAAATATTGCCGAGCAAACAAACCTTCTGGCATTAAATGCCGCGATTGAAGCTGCCAGAGCAGGTGAAGCCGGTAAGGGATTTGCGGTTGTTGCCGAAGAAGTAAGAAAGCTTGCAGACCAGAGCAGAAAATCCACGGAAGAAATAAATATCCTGATGCAGAGCATCCATGAAGAATCCCAGCTTGCAATTCAATCCATGGAAATAATGAGAAAAGTGTCTCAGGAGCAAAACGGAGCTGTTAACAAAACCGACAATGCTTTCAACAATATAGCCAATGCCATAACCTATATAGTATCGAAAATAAATGAAGTAAACCAGGCTATAACCAAAATGCAAACGGACAAGACTCAAGTTACAGCTGCCATAGAAAATATTTCTTCCGTATCCGAGCAAACCGCTGCAGCAAGCCAGCAGGTAGCCGCTACTACAGAACATGAATTAAAATGTATTGACGATATCAAAGAATCGGCTAAAAATCTTGAGAAGCTTGCGGAAGAGCTTGAAAACAAATTCAAGAAATACAACCTAAACTAATACGATAAAAAAGTAAAGAAATTGAATGTCTTTGTGTTGAAAAGCAAAAATTCAAAAAAGAAGAGATTGGACAAAACTCAATCTCTTCTTTTTATTGTATTATTCTATATTTCATATGTCTTTAACAGCTCGGCAATCTCCACATTTTCAAAGTTTTCTTTCGCCTCCGAAAGATGGTTTGCAACATCGTCCTCAGGCCAGAAATGCGTAAGCAAAAGCTTTGATACACCGGCCTCCTTTGCAACAATACCGCATTCTCTGGCCGTAAGATGAGGTACATTGTCACTCTTTTTGTCCTTTGACAATAATCCCGCATCAAGCATCAGAAAATCAGCTCCCCGGAAAAATTCAATTATGTTTTGGTCCCAAGAAGTGTCCCCTGAAAAAACAAATCTTTTGCTTCCGTTATATACCGAAACTCCAAAGCATTTTACAGGATGCTTCATACCGGCAAAGGAAATTTCCAGATTACCGAACTTTAGCACCGTATCCTCGGAAATTGGGCTCAAACTATATACATCTTGAATATTCAGCCTGTCATACTCCTCTTTCGGCTCCGCAGGAGCATATACTTTAAGAGGCTTTATATCGGCTCCCCTGCCCTTCTTTATTTGAATAGCATATCTTAAAACCATCATGTCCGACATATGGTCACTGTGAAGGTGAGTGAGTATCACAGCATCCAAATCTTCAATCCTTGCAAACTTTTGAAGATTGCTCAGCACACCGTTGCCGCAGTCTATCAATATTTTAATATCCCCTTCGGTGAGAAGATATCCGGAGCAAGCTCCCCCCGCTGCCGGAAAGGGACCGTTGTTGCCCAATACCGTAAGCTTCATAAAACCGCACCTCCTGTTTGAAACATAATACTTTTTAGAAACAATCCTTGTTTAATTCTTCCTAGTCTTCTTTTATCCTGCTTTTTTTAATTTCAATTTGCAATAAATTTCGTAACTTTAAATCTATCAAGAGCAACAGACAGTATATAGCCTACAACTGCACAAGCTCCGCCCTGAACCAGGTTCACCGGAAGGTCCCTTAAAGCTGCGGCAATTCCCATAGTCTCATCAAACAGCCTCATTACATAGAGCTCGGCAAAAAAGTATCCCGAAACCATAACAATACTTGCAGCAACGGATGCAACCAGTATAACTACATGCTTCTTTTCTTTAAATCTTTTTGACAGGGCATAAACAATAAAACCTGCAACAAACCCTTCAAGTCCCTTTACAACAAACGTAACGGGCGCGAAATGCTGGTATCCCATCGCTATATCCGCAATAGCCGAACCTATTGCTCCGGCCAAAGAACCGCTCTTTCTTCCTAAAAGAACCGCCGCTATTATTATAACCGAATCCCCAAGATTAAAAGGACCAACCGCCGTGGGTATTTTAGTAACGTATGTTGCCAAAAAAACCAGGGCAATCATCATTCCGTTTATAGCTATCTTTCTTGTGCTATTTGTTCTGTTTGAATTACTCATCAATATCCCCCCAATACAAACTGTATCGATACATTTATAAAGCGTATCTAATTGGCAGAGATATTTTATTTTCATAAGATAAATTTGTCAAGGAAAATCTTTTTATTTTTGGATATTCTTCATTTTAAGGTCAATTATCATTCGTTATCCTCTCCACCTCATATTACAAATATACCTTAACTTTATTTAACAAGATAAAACAGTATTAGAAAGAAAGTCTGATTAAGCTCACATACTGCCCCCAATATATCTCCCGTAGCTCCTCCCACCTTCTTTGAGAAAAACCTCACTGTAAAAAATGCCGTCATAACAGTAAGAGCTGCAAGGAGAAGTCCCTTTGTGCCCAAAACCAAGAGAGAAAGAAGGAAGTATATTATGCTGCCCTGCAAAATCTCTTTTACACCGCAACAGTCTATAAAGGATTTGCCCAATCCTTCACCCTCCCTGGCATAAACCGAGATGCCCGCACCAATCAAAGAACCGATTCTTCCCGCCGCCGGAAACAGAAGCAGTGCCCGGGGAAGGTACGATACCGAAATAGAGCTTAGCAAAGCATAATCCAAAATGATGACGCAAACAACAGCCAGCAAGGCATTTGTCCCAATCCTGCTGTCCCGCATGATTTCCAATATTCTCTCCCGGCTTCGGTTTGAGAATATTCCGTCAAAGGTGTCGCCCAATCCGTCCAAGTGAAGCCCGCCCGTCAGTATAATGTATGCCGCTATAAGCAAGATACTTGTTATCCCCTGCGGAAAGAACCTCTTTAATATATAAAAAAGAGCTGTTATTATTCCACCTATCATCAAGCCGACAACCGGAGCAAAAACCAGCCCCTTTCCGTAGTCCTCTTCAGTACCGTCGATTTCGAAAGGTATGGGTATTCTGGTGAGAAATCCAACCATCAGTATTGCCCTCTTTATATACATAAAATCCACCACTCCAACAAATCATTTTATCTTTACAGGAATCCCCGAAACACAGAAATACACATCATCAGCATTTTTAGCAAGCATCTGATTTACTCTTCCCGCAATATCCCGAAATACTCTCGAAAGCTTATTCTCCGGCACAATACCCATTCCAACCTCATTTGTTACCGCAATAAATGTGGCATCAAGTGCTCTTATGGCAGAAAGGAGCTTGTCAATCTCACTGCAAACACCTTGCTCCGCCTCATACTCGGCATTTTCGGGCAGGTTGTTCCAGTCTGTGCATCTTTCCAAAATGATATTTGACACCATAAGAGTTATACAGTCAAGCAAAATATACTTCTTGCCTGTCCCAACATCCTTTAGTCTTGTATCAAGATCCTTGTATGCTTCAAGGGTTGTCCAGCCGGCAGGCCTTTTTGCTCTATGCTTTTTCACCCTTGATTTCATTTCCTCATCAAAGGGTATTGATGTTGCAATATATAAAACATCATTTTCACCGCAAGACTTTAGTGCCAGTGACTCTGCAAAAGAACTTTTGCCGCTCCTTGCGCCGCCTGTAACAAGAATAAATTTACCCATTATCCAAAACCACCTCTTAATTTGGCTTTTAAAAAAGCACCATGGGAAATACCCTCAAGGTGCTTTAGGATTCACATGCAATATATGTAATTAGCTTGTTTGATTTTCAAACCGTTGAACCTATAATACGTAGTTGGTAATTGCAAATATCAAAAGTCCCAAAACTCCCATAAGTAACACAGTAATAAACGTTGCAGCATACATTAGACTGATTGTCTGGGAAATAGCTTTGATATCCAGTTCATTTATATCATCACCAATTGTAGGCTTCTGAACGATATCCCCCAAATACAACACCTCTGTGCCAAGCCGTATACCCAATGCTCCCGCCACTGCCGCCTCAGGATATCCCGAATTTGGACTTACGTGTTTTTTTCTGTCTCTCATCATAATGGAATAGCTGTTTTTGTATTCTTTTCTTGTTATAAGAGCACCTGCAACTATAAATATCCCTGTCATCCTTGCAGGTATGTAATTGACTATGTCATCAAGCTTTGCCGTTGCCCAGCCGAAATTTTTATATGTTTCGTTTTTATAACCCACCATCTGGTCTAAAGTGTTTATAGTTTTATAGACATAAGCTATTGTTGCACCCAAGCCAAAAAATGAAGCCAAAAAAGCATAAAAAATCGGAGATATTACTCTATCTGCCGTATTTTCAGCCGTTGACTCCACTGTGCCTTTTATTATTTCCTTTTCATCAAGATTTTCCGTTTTTCTTCCTATTGCAGCAGCAAGCATATTTCTTGCCCTGAATACATCCCTCTCCTTCAACGCGTCAAATACCTTGTAACCTTCAGTGGCAACAGTTTTCGATGCAAAAGAAGAATATAAGAAATAGGTGTTTATGACATGAAAGAGTATAGGATGAACAAGCATGGACAATTTCAAAATCCCGGCAACAATTCCGCCCACAACGCCTATCATTATCAGAATAAAACCAATTCCCGCAATCTTTTCGTTTTTGTATGCTTTACTGGTGCTGCGAACAACATCCTCTCCCAATGCCTTGACCTTTTTGGAACTTGATACGTTGATAATATTGCGCAATATATTTTCCACATTTTTCCCAAGCCACTTGATAAACCTTACAGGATGGGGCAGCCAAGCCGGGTAACCGATAAAAAAATCCAAAAGAAATGCTATAAAAACATCCAAAAGCAGATACAGCCTCATTGCCTTTCCCCCTATACATTTCATTTTTCTATGGACAAATCTCTAATCTAGTCTTTGAATTAAATGCTGCCAAATACGCTTATTATATCTTATGATATAAAATCACCGCAAATAACAAGCTCAATTTATGGCGCGAAGTCTTTAAAACATCGCAACAGCACAACTCACATAGTTCATTATATATATTTTTATCCATTTGTGCAAGTATTGCATTTTGAGGCAGATTACCCTTCAATGTAGCTAGGTTTTAAACGCTCTTCGTCTCTTTTTTAAATCTGACAGAATAGTTGTACATCCAAATTCCCAACAGTATGAAAATCGCAAGACTTACAAAGTTCTTTACACTTTCGTTCGGAATCACCCCTGCCAGAAAATCGGTCTTTATATTTAATGCTGCAAAGATACCAATGACAATACCTGTCAGGGCGTCACCGGCAACCAGTCCCGATGCAATCAAAGTACCTCTTTCCACTGCGGTGTCCAAATCAGCTCCGCCTTTTTTAAACTTGTTTTCGACAAGTTTTCTAATCAATCCGCCAAAGAAAATAGCTGTATTTAAAGATAACGGCAAGTAAAGCCCCAAAGCAACAGGCAAAATCGGCAATCCTGCAAGGGCGCAGAAAATGGCGATCATTATACCTATGATGACAAGGGTCCAAGGAAGCTGTGCTGTCATGATACCTTCCACAATGAGTTTCATAAGTGTTGCCTGCGGTGCCGTAATCTGCCGGGTACCGATACCGTAAGCGCTATTTAAAAGAAGAACTGTTGCTCCGGCAGCAACGGAAGCAATTGCAAGGGAAACAAACATTCCGTGCTGTACTTTATAGGGGGTTCCGCCCAAAATAAAAGTTGCTTTTAAAGATTGGGCCACACCACCGCCGACAGCTATTGCCACACAGACAATACCAACCGCCAGCAATACAACATGCATTCCGTCCGCACCGGTTGCCCCCATTGCCTTGTAAACGGATGCAATTACCAAAAGCGTTGCGATAGTCATGCCTGAAACCGGGTTGTTGCTGGCACCGATTACGCCGACCATTCTTGCAGATACTATCGCAAAGAAGAAGGAGAAAAATACTGCAAGAATGGCACCAACAGGACCTGCACTAATAGTTGGTGTCAACCATGTCAAGAAGAAGCCGGCTGCTGCCGCAATAAACACCCATACAATCGATGCGTCTTGATTTGTACGGTCCAATGTTTTTTCCCCTTTTCCAAATCCGCGCATGGCCTCTTTAAATGACTTGAATATGGTGGGAAGCGATCTTGCCAAAGAAATAAAACCTCCCGCAGCAACTGCACCGGCACCTATATATTTAATGTAGTTCGACCATATATCCGTTGCCTGCATTTCCGAAATCAGCACAGTAGACGGGAAAATCGGCGTTGCAACCGATTCGCCGAAAAATTTAATCAACGGAATCAAGCCCAACCATGCAACAATAGAACCTGCAAGCATCAAAACTGACGTTTTTGTACCGATAATAAAACCGACTGCAGCAAGGGAGGCAAGAGTGTCCGTACCTATCATGGCGTTTTGAAACGGCCTGATAATATAAGTTGCTGCCTCGTTCCATAATGCCAAGCCGCCGGATAGGATTTTGTATCCCAATCCGACAATCACACCTTTTAAAACGGCTGCAAACCCTTTACCTCCTTGGTTTGCATTTACCAAAACTTCAGCCTGTGCCATTGCTTCAGGATAGACCAATTTTCCATGCTCTTGTATCATTAAATGCTTGCGTACAGGTACAATAAAGTAGACACCCATTATTCCTCCGATAACAGTGACTACAACTACTGTCCAAAGGGGAAGGCTAGAACCGATAAGAATAAGAGCAGGCAATACAAAGATAATACCTCCGGCAATAGATTCCCCAACAGCTGCAAGAGAAGCAACATAGTTTGATTCCAGTATATTGTTTCTTTTAAACAGACTTTTAAATACCCCTGTTGCCAATATAGCACCGGGAATACCTGCCGAAATGGTCAAACCGACTTTCAGCCCCAAATAAGTATTTGCCGCGGCAAAAACAACTGCAAAAAGTATTCCGAAAACAATAGAATACGCCGTTGCTTCCGCAGCTTTTTCACTGCTTGGAATAAACGGTTTGTAATCCTCGCCTTGAATTCCGCCATATGCTTCTTTCGGAAGTTTCCTCGCTTCTTTCGACATATATTATCCTCCAGTGTTTATTTTTTCTTCTTAAGTAATAAGTCCGCTAAATGGAAATTCCACTATCCCCATCAGAAGCCGTGTTACCTGCCCTTAAAATGTCGCCTTCTACAATCATTTGAATATGTCCGTATCAAAATTATGCGTAAAATCTTCACCTTTTATGCAAACCATGTCACTTATCCGCGGATGATGAGATAAGGGATTTGTGCCTTAAATAATAAACAAGCACATAAAAAGACGGTATACAGGCTGAAAGACCTTTATTCCTAATACCGTCTTTTTTATTGTGCTCTTTTATTGATTTATTTAATCTCCTCAAGCAAACGGGTTAAAAATGTCCAAATCCTTGCTACGGATGAAATACTAAGACTCTCCTTTTCCGTATGAATGTCATACAAATTCGGCCCAAAACTAATCATGTCAACATCCGGCAAAATCTTTTTCAGCACACCGCACTCAAGACCCGCATGAACTGCATTCAATTTAGGCTTTTTACCGAACAGTTCTTCAAAAACTCTAACTGCGGTCTTTCTGATTTCAGATTTCTCATCATATTCCCATGCTGGATAAGCACTGCTTTCTTTTGCCGCACCGTTCGTCCTTTTTGCAATTAACGCCACCCGGTTTAACAGCTCCCTTAAGGAACTTGCGGATGAAGAACGCAGGGATATTGTAACAACCAGCTGTCCTTCTTTTTCTTCCACCACAGCATTGTTGACACTCGTCTTAACCAAACCTTCGATATCCTTTGACATATACTGTACACCATCCGGCGTCATCATAAGAAAGTCAATAATGTCCTCGGATAATTGCTTTATGAAAACTTCCTCTATTCCAACTTCCCTCACATCAACAGTAAGTCCGCCGTCTTCCACCCGATATTCTTCTTTTAATTCCTTTGTGAAGGATTCTATTTTACGCACCGTATCCTCCAAATCTTCCGCCAAAACAACCGCTTCCGCTTCCTTGGGAATTGCATTATGTTTACTGCCCCCCGTAATTTTCGCCAGAGTAATGTTGTCTCTGCATTTATCCAGAATTCGGGCCAATAATTTGATTGCATTTGCCCTCTGTTTGATAATCTCCATTCCCGAGTGACCGCCCTTAAGGCCGGAAACTTTAATTTCCAAGCCGTTGCCGCTTCTTTTTTCTTTCTTTACCGGGAAGGTAACAATCTGGTTTGCACCGCCGGCACAGCTGACCAGAAAAACGCCTTCTTCATCGGAATCAATATTAAGTAATATTTTCCCGTTTAAATGCTCACCGGTTAGAGCCATTACACCGTCCATACCTGTTTCTTCCTGCGTTGTAACCAAAAGCTCAATGGCCGGATGTTTTAAATCGTCGGAATCTAAAATGGCCAAACCATAAGCAACAGCTATCCCGTCATCCCCGCCAAGAGTGGTGTTATTTGCCCGTAAAATATCCCCTTCGACAATCATCTCAATGGGGTCCGTATCAAAATTGTGGGTAGAACCTTCCCCCTTAATGCAAACCATGTCGCTATGTCCCTGAATTATAACGGCAGGTGCGTTTTCATAGCCCGGTGTCGCAGGCTTTTTGATAATTACGTTATAAAGCTCATCCTGATAAACTTCCAGATTTCTTTCTTTTGCAAAATTGACTAAAAAATCACTGATTCCTTTTTCATTACCGGAGCACCTTGGAATCCGGTTGATTTCATAAAACCAATGAAACACTTTGCGCGGTTCAATTGTATGAATTGTAGACATAAACTCTCACCATCTTTTCAATTTTTTATAATATTTTATATTCATTATAAATAATAAAATCATAAAATAGTATTTCCAATATTCATTTTTATACTTCGGTCTATTAATTCAACATTTCATTTACCGAATATGAATATGCCGAATAATGACGAATTTTGTAAACACAAAGTATCCAAAGATTCAATATTATGATATAATATCTTTGAAATATAATTTTAAACTATAGTTTTGTATAGTATTAAATCAGTTTTAGGGGGAGGCAAATAGGAAATGAAAAAAATTATTGCTTTTTTGTTATTGTCTGTATTGTCAGTGAGCTTATTTTTACCTTCGGCACAAACAAAAGCTGCCGGCCTTGACGAACAGTTTATTCTCATCAACGAGCTCATGGCATCAAATGATTGTCCCACAAAAAGCTAGAAAATATAAACAAATAGAGCAAAATATGATATAATAATGGTATCAAATCCTAGGGAAAGGGATGAGGCCATAATGTTTTGCAGGAATGCAAATTATCA
>Ga0116167_1000402_pt1 | contig 42181 bp, 32 predicted proteins | sample AD_JPNMR3_MetaG_FD_89794 | JGI IMG/M metagenome (GOLD analysis project Ga0116167, IMG submission 89794) | Active sludge microbial communities of municipal wastewater-treating anaerobic digesters from Japan - AD_JPNMR3_MetaG | ecosystem: Engineered > Bioreactor > Anaerobic > Digestate | place...
AATCAAAATAAAAAAAGATAAATTTGACTTTGAGGTTTTCGTAGGGGAAACGGCGAAAGCCTTCGGGGGTAAGAAAAAAGACGTATGTTTTATTCTCGACCCCAAATACAGCCTTTTAAAATACCCAAACGATTATAAAGAAGTAAAAGCCCATATTGAAAAAGGCGATAGAATATTCGTTTTCTTTGCCGGTGGTCTTCAATTGGAAGAAGATGATATCTATAAAGCGGACTGCGCCGACGGAAAACCCGTAAAAATAAAAGAAGATAGCCCCGCGGTATACGGAGAAGACGAAATCGTCGGCTATGTCGTAACGCTAAAAGACGACAATTACATTTTCGAGTCCTACTTATGCGAGTCCCCGATGGTTTGCGACCATCCTCCTTCATTTAGGAAGTATTCATACAAAGAGTTAAACCTCAGAATGGAAAACTTCCTAAAAAAATTTACTCAATAAATTTAACAGGGCGGGTGTAAAATTATAAACATACAATATTAAAAAAAACTTTGCCAGATAGTATGTATTATCCATGTAGCGAATAGTCTGATAGATAAAATATGGGACAAAATAGAGTAAAACTTTAGTTTTTATCATACAAGTATCTAATTGGATTAGGTGGATTATTAAGAATTGGGAGGAAAAATGGAAGAATACAAGGTAGAAATACATGACAATTGCGTTATAGCTGAAGTAAAGAATAAGAAAATATTTATCGATACCGGAGCTCCATACTCTTTTGGAAACTGTTCCGAATTAAAAATTCTTGGTAAAAATTATAATTTATCGGATGAATTTATGGGAGTTTCGGTTGAAGAGATCGGCAAAGTTCTCGGCACCGAAATAGATATGCTTTTGGGGATGGATGTTTTAAAAGACTTAAATTTTATGGTTAGTTTCGATAAAAAAATTATCAGATTTTCTTTAGAACCTTTTGAAATGGATGGTATAAATATCCCTGTAGATTTTTTTATGAACATTCCCACAATAAATATAAATATGGACAATTCAAATATCGATGTGTTTTTTGATACCGGAGCTAAAATTTCGTATTTTCCGTCCTCTTTGACTCAAAATTATAAGAAAATCGGTATGATTAAAGATTTTCATCCGATGATCGGAGAGTTTGAGACGGACACTTATGAAGTCCCGGTTGTTTTTGGCGAACAAAAAATTAATATGATAACTGGCAATCTTCCATCTTTTTTCGAGCGGATGCTATTCGGAGCTGAAGGGATAATGGGTAACGATATTTTTAAATATTTCGATATTTGTTTCAATTTTAAGAATAATTCTTTGATATTGTCGCCTAAATAAACATGGAATTTTAAAATGATTCGGATTTGATAGGGGGAATAATTATGAGCGAAAATTTGCCGAAGATAGAAACCGGAAATGATTGTTATTCGATTAAAAACTCGAGATATATTCCATATGATAAGAAAAATCAAAGCGAAATAATTTTTTAAAAACCGAAGGTTTTAAAAATTTTAAAAAATCGATAAAAAAATGGTTAAACATTTACGCTAAATTTGAAGGTAAGAAAAGGCAAAAAAGCGATATCGATAATATTTTGTTTTATAATTTGGGGATAGACGGAATATTCGGTTCGGTCATTATGGAGTTGGAAGATAAAAATGAAGCGAAAGAATGTAAGTATTTATATAAAAAAGTAGAAAATAATGCCGATTTTGAATTTTATAAAGACAAAATAAAAGATTCGAAAAATTTAGAATTTAATTATGAAATTCCCGTATATGTCAATTCGGCGTTAGAAGTTTGGTATTATGCAAGAAAAAAAATTGTAGAACGCGAACATGAAAAAGATTTTTTTAACGGTTCCTCATATGCGATTATTATTGAGGTGGGTTTTCCGCAAAATCCGTTTTTGCCTTACAATAATAACGGGTTAAGCATAAAGAAAATATTGGATGGAACCATGCTGGCAATGTCGCACGCTAAAAATACTAAACAGGAGTTGATAAATGAAATAATCGAACAATTGCCGGAGGATGAATTTATAAAATTAGGAAAAAACGAATCGGCCGAAAAAGACATAAAAGAATTGATTGAAAAAGTTAAAGGATATAATGTAGATAATTTATTTATAAAAAAAAACAAATTACAAACAAATCCTCCGGACGATAAAATTTACGCTTTTAAGTATTTCGCTAAAACACATAATAATGAAAAAATAAAAAAAAACGTTAAGTTTTATAAACTGTAAATAGTTTGAGGGTTAAAAAAATTATCTATATAATAAAATGATATTTTTTGGTTTTGTCGCTTTTTTTTAATATTTTTTGCGACAATTGGGTGTCGCATTCGTTTGTTATAATATTTTTATTAAACGGAGGGGATATGAGATTTATTCACACTTCTGATTGGCATGTGGGGAGATTTCTTCACGAAAGGAGTTTGATTGAAGACCAGCATTACGTCTTATCTCAGATTTCGCGTCTTATAAAAGAATACAAAGCCGAGGCGCTTATAATTTCCGGCGATTTGTACGATAGGTCCATACCGTCGCCGGATGCCGTTAGGCTTTTGGACGAGATATTGAGCGAGATAATCATAGACCGAAAAATCCCGATACTTATAATAAACGGAAATCATGATAGCCCCGAAAGGCTTTCATTCGGCTCTAAAATATTCAGTTCGAATAAATTGTTCATAAAAACTTCGTTCAAAGACGTCTTCGAGCCTTTGGAATTGGAGGACGAGTGGGGGAAAGTCGCTTTTTGGTTTTTGCCTTATATGACTTTGGATTTTTTAAAATCCAATCTAAAAGACGAAGGAATAAAAAATTACGATGAAGCCGTTAAAAAAATATCTAAAAAGATAACCGAATCTTTTAACTCTTCAAGAAACGTTTTGCTCGCTCATCTCTTCGTAGAAAACGGAGTGACATCCGAGTCCGAAAGGCCTTTTTCGGTAGGAGGAACCGACGCTGTGAATCCTTCGGCTTTTAAAGATTTTTCTTATGTGGCTTGCGGACATCTTCATAGGCCTCAAGAACGAAACAATTTGGTTTATAGCGGTTCTCCTTATAAATATTCTTTTTCCGAAGCCGATCATAAAAAAAGATATATTCTTGCGGATATCGGAAAAAACGGCGAGGTAAAAACCGAAAATTTGGAGATTAAATTTAAAAGAGACCTTAGAATAGTGGAAGGGAAAATCGACGACATATTAAAAAACGGAGAAAAAGACGGTAATAAAGACGATTATATACTTGCTAATATTTTGGATAAAGAAATAATATACGACCCAGTGGGAAAAATATCCAAAGTTTATCCCAACATACTGAAGATAGAGCGTCCCGATATTCCGATTCGTTCATATTCCGTAACTACCGAGGAGATACAAAAATCCGAAAGCCCTTTGAGGCTCTTTGAAAAGTTTTATAAAGATATCTGGGGTGAAGATCCTTCTAAAAAGGAAATTAAAGCGGTAGAGGAGATTTTAAAAGATATATCCAAGGAGGAAGGCGTATGAAACCTTTAAAGCTTAGGATGAAGGGTTTCGGGGCTTATAAATCAGAAACCGAAATAGATTTTGAAAAACTTTCTAATTCATCCGTTTTTCTTATAACAGGTCCTACCGGAGCCGGAAAAACCACCATACTCGACGCCGTTACATACGCTCTTTTCGGCAAATCTTCTTCGCTATATAAAGACAAAAAAGATATGATAAGCGATTTTTCTTCACCCAAAGAAGATAGTTATGTCGAATTGGAGTTTTCTTTAAGAAGCGGTATTTACGGAATAAAGAGATATCTTAATTCTCAAAAATCCGAAAATTCGATTAGTTTATGGAAAAGAGAAGGAAAAGAAAAAAGGTTTTTTGGCTATAAGAAAGTAAAAGATTTCGATGAAGAGATCAAAAAGATAATGGGCTTAAACGCTGAACAATTTACTCAAATAATGATTTTGCCTCAAAATCAATTCCAAAAGTTTTTGTTTTCGGATTCAAATCAAAAAGAAGAGATATTAAAAAAACTTTTTAAAACCGAGATATACGAAAAAATGGAAGAAAAATTAAAAGAAAGGTTAAGGGAAATAGACCAAAAAATTCAAGAAGTTAAAAATGGTGTAGAAATGGTTCTTAAGGCTTCTTCATCCGATAATTTGGATGAAATTAAATCCAAAAAAGAGAATCAAATAAAAGAAAAAGAAAAAATCGAAGAAAAATTGTCAATTTTAAACGAGAATCTTAAAAAAGCCGAAGAGAATTACAGAAAAGACTTGGAAGTGTTTAAAGATTTTAATGAATATGAAAAAACTGAATCGGAATTTTCAAAAATGGATTTGCTTAAAAAAGAATATGACAAAAAGAAAGAAATTTTAAATAGAGCCGTTGAGGCTCAAAAAATATTGAATATTTATGAAAGATTTTTAAACTCAAAAAAAGAGTTTTTTGATAAAGAAAAAGAAATTAAAGAAATAAGCGAGAGGTTTAAGATTTGCCAAAAGAACAAAGATATTGCCTTAAAAGAATATGAAAAGGTCAGAGAATTGAAAGAAAAAAAGAAAGAAACGGATAACTCCATATCTTATATGGAGAAGCAGAGATCCAAAATAGAAGAATTAACAGATTTGAAAAATAAACTCAAAAAATACGAATTTGAAATTTTGAAAATTTCTAACGAATATAACGATGCAGTTTCTAAAAAAGACAAATTGAAAACGGACATGGATGAAAAAGAGAAAAGAAAAAAAGAACTGATAAGATCTCAAGCAGAATATGAAAATCTCAAAAAAACATACGAGGAATATCTCGAATTATCCAAGAAAAAAAGAAATTTAGAGGAGCTAAAAAATAAGTTTAAAGAAATATGTCAAGAGCTTGAAAATAAAAAAGAAGAAGAAAGGAAATTAGAATTGGAGATTGAAAAAATAAAATTAAAAAGAGACGAAGCTGTAAAAAATCTTGAAAAGACGATAATTTCAAATGTCGCTTTATCTCTAAAAGAAGGGACTCCGTGCCCTGTTTGCGGTTCTACACATCATCCTTCAAAAGCGAAGGCCAATACTGATAAAGAAATAAGTGGTTCTTTGTTTGAAATAGATAAGAAAAACGATGAAATTTTAAAAAAACTTTCTTTGGTTAGAAAAGAAATAAGCGAGATTGAGAAAATTAAATCAAAAAACGAGGCTCAGTCCGAAACTCTCAACGAATTAGTGAAACAACTTAAAAGTGAAATTTTTTCTGGAATAGAATCGAAACTAAAAAAAGCCAAAGAAAACGCGGAAGAATTTGAAGTTTTGGAGAAAGAAACGGAAAAACTGAAAAAAGAGTATGAAAATTTAATAGAAAAGATAGATTCAATAAAAGAAAGAAAAAACGATTTTGTAACGATGAAATCCAATCTTTCCGTAAAAATCGATCAAATCAATAAAGATATTGGGATGTCCGTCGATATTTTTTTAAAAAAATTAGATATTTTAAAAAAAGAATCTTCGTCGCTTTCTTCGAAGATAGAAGAAATAGAAGAAAAAGCAAAAAAAGCTGAAAAGGATTATGAAGCGGTTAAAAAAGAAAAAGAAAAAGCGGAAACTGAGCTTGAAAAAAGAAAGGAAAACTTCACTAGCGCTAAAAATAACTTTGATAGCAAACTTAGAGAAAAGGGTTTTAAAAGTATTGAGGATTATTCTTCCGCTTTGATGGAAGAAAAAAAATATAAAGAACTTGATAGAGATTTAAAAGAGTTTGAGAAAAATTACGAAATTACAAAGAATAAACTTAAAACTTTAAAAGAAAAAATTAATGGAGTAAAAAAACCAGACATTTCTGAGTCCAAAACGAAAAAGGAAAACGCGGAAGAAGAAAAAATAAACGCAGAGAGAAATATTGCCAAAATGGAAAAAAGCATAGAAGAGAACGAAAAATATATACGAATGATAGAGTCCTCTTTAAAAGAGCTTTCAGGTTTGGAAGGGGATTATGAGCTGTATAAAAAATTATCTGATATGGTTTCGGGATTAAATCCTCACAGGTTGTCTTTGCAAAGATATGTTTTGTCAGCTTTTTTTGAAGAGGTTTTGCATTATGCTTCAAAAAGATTGTATGAAATTACCTCAAGATTTGAGCTTAATAGAAAAAAGGATGGAGATAAGAGGCAGGCTTTGGGGCTCGATATACATGTTTTGGATACATATACATCTCAATTAAGAGATGTCTATACTCTTTCCGGCGGAGAAACTTTTTTGGCGTCTTTGTCTTTGGCTTTGGGTTTGTCTGATGTTGTTCAGAGCTACTCCGGTGGTATATCAATGGAGTCGGTTTTTATTGACGAGGGGTTTGGATCATTGGACTCTTCTCTTTTGGATGAATGCTTAAAGGTCATAGAAAATCTTTCTAAAAACGGTAGGGTAGTCGGAGTTATATCTCATGTTGACGAGATAAAATCAAGAATAAATTCTAAAATAGAGGTTATACCTTCCAAAAATGGAAGCAGAATAAAAATTTATTGTTAACTTTTTAAAATATATTTTGCTTTTTTGTGTTTAAAATAGATACGACAAAAACATGTCGCTTAAATCTGATATAATATTTTTATCGGGGTTCTTTAAATGTCTTGAAAATAAAAATCGAATCTGCTTTCTTCTTTTGTATAAAGGGTAGGTGAGGGAGGCGGATAAGGAGGGGTTATGAAAAAAGTTGGAAAAGAAATAATAAACGGTTATTTTACCAGAATAATGGAATTCGGCGAAGCATTTAGAAACTTTGACGCTTTCTCTTTTAGAAAAAAAACAAATCGTTTTTTAAATCTTGAAAACGATAGAGTTAATAAAAATTCTGAAGAGGATTTGGAAAAAGAAATTATTGAAAATTCGGCTTTGGCTGAATTAAAAAAATATTATGAAAAAATAAGAGAATATGTGATAGTTGGGGAAGAAAATGGGTTTTTTTTAAAGCCTGAAATGAAGATGAACAAACTCTCAATAACCCAATCCGAAAGGGTTTTGGTTTATTTGTATATATATTATTATTTTTACGAAGGATATAGTTTCGAAAACGGGAAAAAAGACATGATAAAAAAAATTTCTTATTTTACCGGCGAACCGATGCTTGAAATTTACGCGAGTTTAGCGCGGGATTCCAAGCTCGTTAGAAGCGGCCTATTGGCTTATAAAGATTTCAATTCCGAAAGGATAGAGATCGGTTCGGAAATAGTAAAATACTTTTTGCCTATAAGAGATTCCAATAAGAAAAAGATTTTTAAAAAAGAGATAGACTCCATATACGGTTCCAATCTGAATCCCAATTTCCCTCAAAAACTCTATTCTTATTTAAGGTCTTATGTTATCGGGCAAGACGAAGCGTTAAAACAAATTTCCGTCTCGATTTATAGGCATATGTTAGCCTGCGTTTCCAAGAGAGAAAATGAAAAAACGGTAAAAGGGAACATATTGATGATAGGCCCCACAGGAACTGGAAAAAGCTACATAGCATATTTGATATCCAAATTTTTAAAAGTGCCTTTTGTAAAGGTAAATGCTACTCAATATACTGAAACTGGTTATGTTGGTCTTAATGTAGAAGATATGATAGTAAAGCTTTACGAGGAATCGGAAGGTGATGAGAGGCTTGCGAGAAACGGAATAATATTTATAGACGAAATAGATAAAATAGCCGCTCAAGGAAGTTTTTATCAGCATTATTCGAATAAAGACGTAAGCGGAAGATGCGTTCAGGAGGAGTTGCTCAAAATACTTGAAGAGGATGAGGTCATATACGGTCATGACCACGGAGTTAGAATATTTAGAGAAGTAAAAGGCTACGATATATCGAATGTTCTTTTCATAGCCGCGGGTGCTTTTGTCGGCTTGGATAAAATAATAGAGGAAAGAATAAAAAACAAAACCCCTATAGGCTTTTCGTCTTCCAAAGAATCCGGTTTAGAGCTTTCGAAACAAGTGAGCAATGCCGATTTGGAAAACTTCGGTTTTATTCCGGAAATAATAGGAAGGTTTCCTTCCATAATCGCCTTAAAAAACTTGTCCGAAAAAGATTTGGAAAACATATTAAAACAAAGCAAAGACTCTCCGATTAAGCTATATGAGAAAATGCTTGAAAAAAGCGGAATAGATTACAAATTCGACGATAAAGTAATAGCCGAAATAGCCGAAGAGGCGAATAAAATGGACACGGGGGCGAGGTCTTTGTATTCCATAATGGAAAAAAAGTTTTTTGAAATTCTTAAAAATAACTTAAAAATATGTTAATTTGTAAAAGTGGGGGAATATGAAAGAGTTAAAAGAAATAATGATAAAAAGGAAGTTCGATATTAAAAAAGCATCTTCTATATTTAAAGAGATACAAGATATTCAATTAGAAATAGTTAAAAGAATAGATAATTTAGATTATTATTCTGATTTACAAAATAAAAGCATAGATATTTTAAGATACGAAAGATTGATGTCCATAGATTTTAAAGATTTAAATAATATTTTTAGTCGTTATATTCCTTTAGTTAGATATTCTTTAATTTTGTGGAAGATTTATTGGGACATAAAACTTCCTATCCAAAATTTTCTAACTCTTAAAAATCTAAGAAACGCTTTAGAAACCGCTAAAATAATGTCTGATAAATCAAACTCCGCAAAAAAAATAAATACTCAAGATTTGGTTTTATACCAAAAAATATCTACAATCGCCGAATTCGTTTTTGTTTGTGATATATCTCCGGTAAAATTGTTCGTTTTAATAGCTCCCATAATAGACCCTTCAAACGCGGAAATTTATCTAATAGAAGGGGAAAAAGCTCTTATATTGATGGAAATAGAAAATTATGTTAAAGATAGAAAAGGTTCAGAAAAGCTTTCTGATTATTTTAAAATACTTAAAGAGTTAAGAAGGATTTATGTTATTTGAAAAGATATTAAACTGCCATATATGCAATACTCCAAATAGGAATGTAAGCAATTATTGTAAAAACTGTGGAGAAAAGTTAAATCAAAAAAACTTTGATTTCAACGAAGTTGAAAAAATGATATCTAAGGAAATTTTTGAATCGAGAGATCTATCAAGACAAGAAATAGATTTATTGAAAAATCGGTTAAACGAGTGGGTCAATTCAATTCCTTATCATAATCATAAAAATCTTTTCGATAAAGCAGAAATAAAATCCGCAAAACTTATACCTTATTACGAAATAAAAATTTCAGTTTTGAACGAAAAGAGAGAGATTTTAGAAAAAATAAGGCCTTATTCTGGCTTCGATTATCCGAAAAACAAAATAGATATGGGAAAATACTTGCTATGGAACGAGAAAAACATATCTATACCCAAAGAATTTGAAGAAAAAAAATTCGAATACGATATACCAAATACATTCGAAGTTTTTAACTGCCAGGACTGCGGAGGGGTCGGTAAAATAGAGTGTTTGGATTGTTTGGGGAAAGGTATTGTAAAATGTGATATTTGCTTTGGTAGAGGAAGCGTACTTTGTATGAAATGCGAAGGCAAGGGAAGAATTAAATGTAAAAATTTTTCTTGCAATAACGGAAGGGAGCGTTGTGGAAGATGCGATGGCAATGGCTTTATAAAAAGATATTCTTCAAATGGTGATATCACCGAAGTTTGTTCGGTATGCGGAGGAAGCGGGACGGTCGTATGTAAAACCTGCTTTGGCTCGGGGTATCTTACATGCGATAAATGTAATGGACGGGGAAGCTTGGTATGCCATCATTGTTTGGGCAGAGGAACGGTAAACTGCAAAAAATGTGAAGGTGTCGGGAAGGTTGTTTGTGGAAAATGCAAGGGGGAGGGAAAACTTATAAAAAACCTTTACGTTGAAGTTTCTATTTACAAAAATGAATTTTTTGTCGACACAAGAAACTTATATCCTGAGAATCTTTTTGTTAAATCTCCTTATTTATATGGCGATTCTTTTAAAGACATAAACAGAAACAAATTTCTTGCTTTAATAACCGATGATTTGGGTTCTTTTAAAATAAACATCCCTCATTCTGAGTTGAGTTTAAAATACAAGGAAATAGAAAACAATAAAAATAATTCTTTTAAAAAAGAATTGTCCGCAACTTTTGGTGAAAGAAGCGTTTTGGAAAAAACTGAATTTTTTAAAATAGATGTTTATAAAATAGAGTATTCATACCAAGATAAAAATTACGAAGTTTTTATGTTTAGCCAAGACGGAAAAAAATTTTCGATATATTCCGCTTCAGACCCAATAAAAGAATTTAACGATTCATTGTCTTTTCAAATATCCGAAGATGTCGAGAAAAACGACATCGCCGGGGCCGAAAAAAAATTGGTTATTTTGCAAGAAACGACAAAAGATTCCGTTTTGATATCTTTATCGGCGAGTTCTTTGTTTTTAAAAATGATTTCCGAAAACTATCCTTTGGAAATGTTATTTTCAAAAGCCGAAGAGTTGTTAAAGAAAACCGAGGTTTTCGGCGTTATCCTTTTATTGGTTTTTAATAAAATATACGATACGCGAATAAAACCTTTATCGGATACCGACCTTAAAAAATGGAGTTTGGAGTTTTTTGACCTTGTCCAAAGAATAAAAGATATCTGCCGCAAAAAGGGAGAGACGGAGTTATTTTACGCTTTTTTGATTATCGGCGAATTTTACGAAAAAGTATATGCTTTTTTGGAAAAATCCCTTAAAGCCGAGGATTACGAATCTTTCGAATGCGCTTTAAAGATTTCCGCCGAATTATCCGGCTATTTCCCGGAGATCTCGATTCGCAACGGATCCATAGTCAAAATTGAAGACAAAAAAGAAAATTCCGAAGAGGAAGAAAAAAAACAAAATCCCAAAGATTTTTTAGAAAAAATTTATAACTCGCAAAGGGGTTTGATATCCAAATATTTATGGATTTCAAACATTTTATTTTTCGTTTTATATTTATATCGGGTTTCCAAAGAAAGTTATTATATCGGATATCTTATCTCCAACATTTCTTTAAATTTCCTTTTCTCTTCTTTCTTGTTTTTGTTTTTGCCGATGAACGGTTTTAAATTTAGACGGTTTAAAATTGCGGTTTATTTTACGTTTTTCTTCGTTTATTTATGGACAAATCTTTGGATTTATTATATGAGAATCGATTACTTGATCGTTTTGTTCGTATTATCTTTGATTTTTTATTTTTCTTTTTCTTGGAAAAATAAAAATGGTTTAAATAAAAAGATTGAAGAGTTGAAAAAAATTTCGGATGAATCCGTATTGGCTTTATATTCTTCTCAAGAGCTCACGAGAAGACTCGCTTTTATAACATCCGTAAAATCCGACGAATCCGTTAAAAAAACGGCGAAAGAACTATATAAACTCGCCGAATCTAAAGGATTGTACGGAATACTTTTAATTAAAGCGGGTAAAATCGTAGAAACATTGGGAAAGGCTTTTTTGGATTACATTATAGAAAATAATGGCAAGGTTTATTTGCCTTTCGATTCCAAAAAGACCGTAAAAATAGAATACTTAAAGGAATATGACGAAGTGGGGATAATCGCATACGAATGCAATAACGCGGATTACGAAAAAATAAACGCGAATAAAATCTCGGAAATCGCCTCTTCGCTTTCCGATATTTCTAAAAAAATAATTGGAAAGTCCGAGTCGGAGGGAAAATGATTTGTAGAAATTGCAAACAAGATGTGCCGGACGGTCATTACTGCGATTTGTGCGGAACTATGGTAAAATTGGGAGACGAAGCCGAATCTGTTAAGAGATACAAAGAGCCGGATAAAGACCCTAACGAAACGGTCGCGGTATCAAATCGCGAATCGGATATCGTAATATTAAGAGAAATATCGAGCGGGGGGATGGCGGTAATAAAGGAAGCTTATTATAAATCTAACCCGGGTTTTAAATTCGCATTGAAGGTTTTTAAAGAAGAAATAAATCTGGGGACAAAAGAACTGGAGAAGATATACAAAAAAATAAACATTTTAAAAACATTCGACCATAAAAACATAGTCAAGATATACGACTTACATATTATCGGAGGCAAAATAAACATGGCGATGGAATTTATTAAAGGCAAAGACTTATACAAAATAATATCCGAAAAAGGCAATTTAGATCTCTTTCAAACAGCCGAGATATGCTCGGCTCTTTGCGAAGCTTTGATTTATTCTCACTCCAAAAATATCGTTCACAGGGACATAAAACCTTCCAATGTCATGATAGACGAAAAAAACACGATAAAACTTACCGATTTCGACATCGCTTTCGAAATAAAAAACACCGTAACCGCATTGACCGGAAAAGATTTCTTCGGAACTCCTTTGTATATGGCTTACGAACAACACTTGGGAAGGCATTCTTTTAAAAGCGACATATATTCTTTGGGAGTTTTAGCTTACGAATTGTTGGCTGGCGAGCCGCCTTTTAAAGGAAGCGGAATGGACATAATATACCAAAAGGAAAAAAAATCGTACATTCCGTTAAAAGATGCCGTTTCGGCTCTTCCGTTAGAAATTTGCGAAATTATAGACAAATGTTTAGACCCTAACCCGGATTTAAGGCCGTCTTTGGAGGAGGTTAAAAATGTATTCGAATTTAGTCAAAAAAATAATTTACGAAAATAAATTCTTAAATTTCATTAAAATTGCTTTGGGAGCATTGGCGGTTTCTACTTTTATATACGGATACTTGTATTACAATTACGAATACAAAAAAATCCCCATCGCCGTGAATTACGAAGAATCCATTATGAATATGGGGAAAGATTTAAGCCAAAAAATAAAGGAGAAGAAACTGAAAGGCTGGGTCGGTTCCATCGGCAGAATAGAAGGGAGTAAGAGGGATTTTGTCCAGAGGATGAGAAGTTTGATAAACGCCCAGTTATATTTATACGACGGGTGGAAGGTGGTCATAAACGAGGAAGAGAGAAAAAAAACGGTCGAGAGAATAAACAAATACTTAGCCAGAATGAACGTCATAAAAGACCCTTCCGTTTTGATAAAATCGGCCACTCAGGAAGTCGCTCCTAATTACTACGCCCAATGTTTTTATTCTTCCGTCCCCGGACATTTTTGGAAAGGAAAAATAGAATTAAAGATAGTCGATTCTGTATCGAAAAACAGCGTAGTTGAGTCTTCCGCTATTTTTACAAAGCCTTTTTTTGAAAACTTGATAAAATTTTTCTACGCTTTGGTAAAATACCTATCCGCGATAACCTTCGGCGTAATAAGCTTTATTTTGTTTTTTTTAATTCTTAAGTTTTTGTATAAGTTAGCTTTAAAATCATATTATTTTTTTAAGTTTAAAAAATTTAAATCCGAATTTAAAGATTTTATCGAAAACGGCAGATTTGTTTCCGCAAAAGCCTTGATGGATAAGCTTGAATTTTTAAACTACGAAGAGCTTAAAGAGATGAAACATAAACTGGAATTTATAACTTTTAATAACCCGGAGGAAGCCGAAAACGCTTTTTTGGCTTTGAAATCTTTGAAAGAAAAATGGGATAAGACCGGGGAGTTATCCGTGGAAGAAGAGAAAAAATTATCGAAAATTAAATCGCTTCTAAACCATAATGAATCGGAAGATTTTTTTAACGAATACTCCGTTGTTAAAAAAGAAAAATGGGGTTTGGATAAAGAGAGGGTAGAAGAGTATCTTAAAAACGGCGATTTCATAGTCGCAAAAGAGATAATGGATTCCTATCTTTGTTTTCTAAACGACCCTTCGCTTTCCGCTTTAAACGAAAGGCTTAACTTCGTTACCAAAGGAAACGTCAATGAAGCTCAAAACGCTTTTTTGAAATTTAAAAACATACTTGCCAAATATTTGAAAGGAATCATCCCCGACGACCAAGAGATGGAAGAACTATATAAAATAAAGAAAAAAATAGAGATGAACGAGATCGATTTGTTTATAAAAGAAGTCGAAATTAAGAAAAAACAGATAAAAGCGAATATGCTGATATCCGAAGGGAAAGCGGAAGAAGCGAAAAGATTGATATCCGAAATCGTCGGAGAAAATTATTACGTGGAAGAAAACAAAAGAATAGGGTTTGAAGAAATAAAAGAAAAAGCCGAAGAAATAACCGTTAGGCAGGAAAAGGAATACTCGGAAGTTTTGAATATGATAAAGAATTTAAATTTAGAAAAAGCCGTTGAAACAATAATAAAAACCGATCTCCGCAACAAAAAACTGGACATGTTATATAAAGACTTGAATAATACTCGCTCAATAAAATCTTTGAAATTATCTTTTATAAACCCGAATAACCTAAACGCTTCGGCTCCTTTATATCTTTTTTTTAAAAAAGAAGTGGAAATTTTTAGAGAAAACATTAAAAAACCCGACATTAATCTCTTATACGATTTCGTATCCAGAGACAGCCATTTGAAAATAGTCTTTGAACAAGAAAAGTTTTTTGTCAAAAATGTCGATTCCAAGAACGGCGTTTTTATAAACGAAGCTCCGATAATCGTCGAAGAATTAAAAACGGATTCTAATATTAAAGTATCCTATAGATATCCGATTTTCGCCAAAATTTATTCGGACAATTCTTTGAATTCCAAATTTTTGTTCTTGAAATCCAAAGATTTTACGGCCGTTTTAATTCCGAATGAAACCAATAAGTTGAAATTTAAGATTTTAAACGGATTTATATCGGTTTGCCAAGATGGGGATTTCGATTTTACCCTTTTTACTTACGAAGGTTTTAAAATTTTCAAGATTTTAGACGAAGTCCTAATTCCGGGAGTGGAATTTAAAAAGAACACCGATAGAGGTAATTATGAAATATATAAAATATAGCGTTTTAATTTTTACCGTTATAGGCTGCGGCGTGCTCCTATTCTCTTACCCCGATAAAGAGGAGTACGCCGCCATAAAAAAAGAAATTAAAAGGTATCGCTCGAGAAACAACATAGACATATACATGGGGGAGGGGACGGCGAAGATAAAAAACGGAGACATACAAGCCGCAAGGCGCCAAGCGGAAGATTTGGCTACCGATTCTCTTTTAAGGTCCATAAAAGTTTATGTTAAATCCGATTTCGTTTCGATATTGAATTTGAACAAAAAACAAATAGAAGAAAAGATAGACTACATAATAAATACTCGCGCAGACTCCATACTTAAAGGTAGAAAAATAGAGTATTACGATTTTTACCCAAACAACAAAACCGTAACGGTCATAGTTTATTTGGACAAATCCGATTACGACCGTCTCGTCTTGGAGGAGGAAAACAAAAGGATATCGGCAATTAACGATTACGCTTTAAACGGCGAGAAAAACTTTAAAAACGGAAAATACCTAAACGCCCTTTCCGATTTCTCAAAAGGATACTCGCTAAAAAGAGAATACTTTAAAGACATACCGATAAAAATAAGAATAAAAGAAGACAACGAGGAAAAAAATTTGGACGCCGAGATGTTTTTCGATTCCAAAATACAAGAAATCTCTTACTCTATAAATCTCGTCTTGCCAGACGAAAAATTCATATACTCCGCATCCGGAAGGCTTTTGAACAAAACCCCTTATGTCACCGCTTATTTTAAAAATGCTCCGATTGAAAACCTTCCCGTCAAATTCGAATGCGTAAGAGGTAGAGCCGAGTTGTATTCCGACAAGGCCAAATCCGCCAAGGACGGAAGAGTGGAAATAAATATATCCAAAATAGACCCTTATTACAAAGAAACCCAGATAATCGCCGAGCCGGTTTTAAGCGAATACGCCTCGGATTATCCTTTTCTAAAAACAAATTCCTTAAGGATTACTCTCCATAGGAACAAAACCGTTGTTTTTAAAGTTAAACTTAATTCTTCCGATTACAACGGCTCCAACGACATAATAAAATCCGCCATAAACTCTTCCGGTTTCGACCCGATACTAAGAAACGAACAAAAAGAAAAAGACATCAATTCTTTGTTGGCCAAATTATCGCAAGAAAATCTTGATTATTATTTATTGATAAAAATAGACGCTCAAAGCGAAAAACTCGCCGATTATAATTTATACAGGGCGTCTTCTCAAAGTTATATATACCTTTATTCCGTGATAGATATGAATATGGTCGTCGCCGAAGAAGGGCCGGGCGAAACCGGATACGGAAGCTCCGGCCAAAACGCTCTCTCCGACTCAGCGGACAAAACCTTAAAGAAGGCCTCAAAGATTTTAGTTGAAAAACTAAAAAATTATTACAAATAGGAGGAAAAAATGAAAAAAATAGCGTTAATCGCAATGGGACTATTAATGACCGCCTGCGCTTCCAATAGAAAATACGAGCCGCAGGCCTTGAACCTTAAAAACGCTCCCGAATGGGTTATGAAAGGGGGGGAGGCGTTTAAAAAAGACTCTCCGTTTATCTACTACGGAGTCGGTATTTCGGAGTATATACCTCACACCATGCTTATGAGGGAAGCGGCTGATTCGAGAGGGAGAACCGAAATAGCTTCTCAAATAAGAACTCATGTGGAAAAACTATATAAAGACTACTACGGCAACAATAAAGATTACGTCGATCCCCAAAAAGGTAATGTGAATGAGCTTATTGAAGTCGCTCGAAGAGAGTTTGTAGATGAGGTTCTAATTGGCGTAAGAATAATAGACAGATGGCAAGACCCGGAGACCAAAGCTTTTTACTCTTTAGCTTATCTTAATTTAGAAAATAATTTTTACGACCAATATAAAAACTCGTTAAGGAAAACTCTCGAAGAAAAACACTATATGTTTGTTAAAGAAAAAGCGGAAAATATGTTCAAAGAAATGGATAGTATGGTAGAAAAACAAAGGGCGAGAGAGAAAGAGATATTGGGTATATACGATAAAACAACCGAAAAGAAAGCCGAAGCGGACAAAAAGAGTTAAACTAAATATTGAAACCGGCAAAAAAATAAAAACGGCGGAGCCAAACCCTCCGCCGTTTTTATTTTAATTACCCGAACTCCCATACAAGTTCTATGTTCAAAGTTTAAAGTCTAATGACAGAGAATAGAGAACAGGGGTTAGAGAATAGGGCTTACAAGTTGCAAGTCCAAAGTTTAAAGTTTAACGATTGGAATGAAAAGTTGCAATTTTTAAGTTTATTCAGATAGCCAATCTTCCATTCATCTAATCTTCCAATCGTCTATGCATCTAGGCATCCATACATCTATGCGTCTATTTTTCCCTTCTTATCGGGATCGCAACTCCTACTTACTCAGCATTACGACGAGTTAAGCAATGATGAGAGTTTCAGTTCCCTTCTTATCGGGATCGCAACTCCTACAAAAATAGCGGCAAGAACAGGAGAGTTATTAACAGGTTTCAGTTCCCTTCTTATCGGGATCGCAACTCCTACCCCTCCTTGCTGATAGCGAACCCCCTTCTTTTTAGAAGGGAGTTCAGGACCGCTCTTCTGTGGGCGGTCTTGAACATAGTCCTCATAATCATTTTTCCTCCTCTTTTTGTTTTTTTGTTTTTGAGAGAACTTTCTCTCTAAATACATTATAGCACAAGTTTTTACATTTGTCAATACCTTTCCTGTCAACTCATAAATAAATCTAACCGAAGGTTATATCGTCCTGTCAAAAATAATCTAACCATAAATAACCTCCTTTCTAAGTAAATTTTCTATTTCTTTCATCCTTTCTTCATTTCTTAAATCTTTACTATCCTTTATTACCTTTTTACTTCTGTTTTTCCATATTTCATTTAACTTTCCATTTATCTGATTTATTAACTCGAACGGATTAATCTGCTGTTTTAAGTTAATATAATTGGTTGTCTTATCATTTGCTCTATCATATTCATATAGCCTTATCAATGGTGTTTTAGGACTGTCATATACCCTTCTGTATCTTGAACCCTGTTGCTTTATTTCTATTCGCTTTACTGATGGCATAAACAGATTAAGAAATAGCCTTAATTCGTTTCTGTATAACTCGTTTATGTTCTTTTTTGCCTTCTCACCTTCATACCTGTCAAAACCTATTATCTTTCTTACATTTGTCCAGTTCTTCTGCTCTATATATGCATTATCATCTTTCTTATATGGCCTTGTCCTTGAAAACTGTATGTTATTATTCTTACAGAATCTTAAAAGCTCCCAGTTAATAAACTCACTGCCATTATCTGAGTTGATTGAAATAATATTAAAAGGCATACGCGAAATAATATTCTTTAAAGCATCTATAACCTCATATTCGCTTTTATTAACAATACACTCGCTTTCTGACCACTGGCTGTATATATCTGTGGCATTTAAAGTCCAGTTGAACTCGCCTGATATACTGTTACCACAGTGCGCCACAAGGTCTATCTGTATATGACCTGGCTTTGTTATATCATTACAGACTTCAATTATAACAGGTATTTCCCTTCTTAAAAGGCTTCCCGGCCTTGTCCTTGAAAAAAGATACTTCTTACGTCTTATCCTTTGATTTTTAAGTATCCTGTCTACAGTCGAGGGAGATATATTATTTAAAAGTTTTATCTGATAATCATTTAAGCTGTATTTCTTTATAATCCAGCTTATATTCTCAGTTATTATAACTTTTAACCTTTTTGACCATACACAGCCAAATTGTTCCCAGAGGTCTATTATAACTGGTTTAATAACTGAATATTCAGTCTTCCTGCCACGACCTGTAATACTATATTCATCTTTAGATTTGAAATTATTAAGCAGGTTTATGAGATACTTTCTGTTATATCCCAGTATTTTAACAGCAGTATCAAGAGCGTCTTTTTTGGACTGTCTGTTTAATTTGTGATATTCAGATTTGAGTTTTTCAATGTATTTCATACGGAAAGAATAATTAAAATAATTATCCATAAAAATACCTCCTCTAAGCTTATTTTATGCTTAAAAGAGGGGTAAAGATAACATCTAATTTGGGTTAGGTTATTTTTGAGGCGATGTATCATATTATAGTTAGATTATATTTGATTTGATTCGCCTTTTTGACAATTTAAAAAATTTATCTTATAATAATGACGTTATGATGACAAGTAAAGATTTATATCTTTCATATGATAATGACACGAAAAAAGTAGTGTTTTTGTGTGTCAAGAAAAATTTTTCTTTGATCGATGCTTGTAAAATCATTTTTCTCAGATATTGTCGGTTTAGGCAAAAAGCATACGAGCTCCGAAAAAAGAAGCACATAGAAAAAGTGATCGAAGATGCTAAAAAAAATATTATTTCTATTGAAGAGTTTTCCGATAGTGAAATCCCGGCACAAATTGATGCTAAAAAATTGGATGTTGAAGTCAGTGTTGTAAAAGATAGAGTAAAGGAAGTTTTGAAAAAGATTACAAATAAAAGATTCTTAAAAGAAAAAGTCGACCCCGATATCCTGACACAAAACGTCAACGCCGTCCGAAAAGAACTCGTCAAGATATACCTCAACGTCACTTGCGAGTGGAGCCCTGACCAGCGCTTGAAAGCCCTTGATATGCTTGCGAAAAGCCTGAATCTTTACAGCGAAAAACAAATAGCGCTTGAAATGAACTTTGATATATCCGATGGCGAGCTAAAACGCCTGATATCAAACCTCTCGCAAAATCTCCCGGCCGAGATAGACTTAAATCAAAACGACTAATGTAAGGCTGGTATTATAAATACTTGTTAACAACCTGTTAATAACCTGTGGATAACTACTTACGATAAACATATATTATGTTAACTTGCAAAAAAATGCACTATGAAATATCGCTTATGATAAGTAGCAAACATACCACAGAGGGGGGGGTATACCAAGCGGTTGCGTGCGGGTGAAAAATATATGAATCTCCGCCAGAACTCTTTGGGATTTAGCGTCAATTAACCAAAACACAACAAAATCCAAAAATAAAAAACACCACGAACACAAAAACACCAACCACAACAACCAACAAAAACAAAACAAGACAAATAATATAAACAAACATAAAATAAACTATAATATATAATAAATAAATTAATATAAATAATATATAATATTTAATTAAATAACGGACAGCATATAAAGAAGCAACAAAGAAAAAAAAGAAAAGAGTTTTGTTTAAAATGCGATATAACGCATTTTAATATGCGTCAGGTAGGTATATACCAAAAACAAATAAAAATACAATGGCGGGGCATTTCCGCTCGTTTAAACGCATTTTAAAAATCATTTGCCAACTCTCCTGTCCTTTCCGTCAATCTTTATGACCTTACACATACCCTTAATTCTTGATGTTAATCTATCGTCGTTTACTTTGGCTTTAAGGTCGTCTAAAGACAGGTTAGAAGTTATTATCAGGCCTGTTTTGTAATTATTCCACCTGCCGTCTATTATGCTGTAAATGAATTGGTAGGTATAATCGTTTATATATTCTATCCCAATATCGTCTATAACGATATGGTTTTTATCAACGAAATATCTAATCAAATCTCGTTTTTCGTATTCAGAATTGATATTTCTGAATTTGTCTATTATTTGGGTAGGTTTTACGACTATACCATCGGGATATTGTCTTACTAAAGCGGTTGCTAAGTGTGTTTTACCTACACCGGCGGGACCATACAGGTATAAATTTTCCGGGTATTTTATTATTGATTTTAATTTTATATTATCATATTTTTCAAGCGTAAAGTCTTTATATGCCCTTATACCCCCCAATCTTTCAACATCTCGCTTTTCATTTTCTATTCTTTTTCTTTCCCTGTCCTCACAAGAATAACACATCCCATCAACAATAATATCTCCGCAAACTTTACATTTAGGAATATTTTCTGAATATTTTTTAACCGAGTTCAAAATTCCGGTAAAATCTATTTTCTCCATTATTCCTCCTCGTTAGATACGATTATATCTACTAAATTATCGTATTTTGTATTAACTTCTACCTCATCTTCCCATCGGTGCTGATTTATCCAAGTAGTCGGATGAGGTATAAATTGGCCGTTGCTTTTCTTCCATTGCTCTGTTTGTTTCTGGATTTCTATCGCTTTTAAACAGGTATTCAGGTCAGGTTTATGTGCTTTCCAGGACCTAAACGCCGCACCTTTACCTACTTTTCTTGGATATGCCTTCCAGAAGATTTCAAACTCTTCTGTGTATGTGTGTTTTTGTTTTTTAGTATCATTAACAACACACCCATCACCGTTAGGTGATGAGATTTCTTTTTCTTTTTCTTTTGTGTATTTTTCTTTTTCTTCTATTATATTATTATCTTTTATTATATTATATTCTATAGTGTCCGTTTGTCTAACAGGTGTGTCCATTTGTCTAACAGGTGTGTCCATTTGTCTAAATAACTCGCTTATTTCACTGTCTAAATTGCCTAAAGTTAATAGTTTTATGTTATACTCTTCAAGCTTTTTAATCCATCTCCCGCTTATTTCATTTTTATAATAAATAGGCAATGCTAATACAAGTATTGCATCTTTATACTCTATCCCATACTCTAAAAGTTGTCTAATACCGCCTCTTATACTATCTGAAAAATTGTTTGTTTTAACATTTATAATTATTGGTCTATTTGTATTAATAAAAATATCTATCTTATTATTTTTATTTATTTCAATATTATTATTATATTTCTTAATCTCATTTATTATCTTTTCTTTAAATTCATTTTCGTCTATTATATTTTCAGGTTCATCATCTAAATATCTTCTGTATGTTCTATTTGAGAATTGGTATTTATCCCAATTTTTAAGATAGTATATTCCGTTGCCTTTATCTTCTAATTTATTGTATTTTATGCATTTCTGTATTGTTCTGTTTAATAACTCTTCTGTTATATTTAATAACCCGGCTAATTGTTTAGGGAGATAGCCGATTTCTTCATTAGCCCTTATATAACCCTTGTCTTTCGCTCCCAAACAAATTAAATCAATAAATACTGCCCTTTCCTCTGGCTCTAACTCTATCCTCGTAGAACCAAATATCCATTTATCTACATACAACGGTATCCATTTTTGTGTGTCCTTGTTTTTCATACTACCTCCTTTAAAATAAAAACGGGCGGACGAGATGGCAGACCGTGGCTATAAAGGATAGCCAGATGGGATTGCTCGCCCGCCTCTAAATCTGTTTACTAACACATATCGGTCTGCCATACTTAAATTTTACAAAATTTTTTACTCGCTTGTTAAGTTTTTGTTTATTTCGTATAATATACCACACTCTTTTATTATTCTACTTTCTGCTATCTTACAATATTTTAATGATTGTTCTATTCCTATAAAGTTTCTTTTATTTTTAACACAAACTACCCCTACAGTTCCGCTACCAAAATATGGGTCTAAAACTAAATCATTCTCATCTGTTGTGTTTATTATTGCCTCATAAACAAGTTTTTCTGGGAATGGTGCCGGGTGGTCTGGGTATGGTTTTGGTGGTATATATCATACTTCTTTATTAAATTCGCCATTCATTTTAAATTTAGGTTGTATATTTGTTTTAGTTATCCAAAATATATATTCTGTTGTTGGTAGCCATCTAATTGGATAAAGCGAAGGAGTACTACCTCTATCCCATATTATTATTTGTCTTAAATTAAATTTAAAAACCCATTCTGGGAAGTATAATTTGTGTTTATAAGGTTGTGGTTTGTGATTATAGAATATGCTACCATTAGGTTTTATTACTCTAACAAGTTCCTTTAATATTTCTGTTTGTTGTTTTTCATATTCTTCCCATTCAATATTATCATCAAAATTATCATACTCTATATTTCTATTTTTCCAAGTGTCATTTTTAGAAGACGTTTTTTTACCAAAATAACCTTTATTATATGGCGGTGATGTAATAACGCAATCTATACTATTATCTGGTATTTTTTTTATAGCATTAAATACATCAGCATTAGTTATACAATTACAATCTCCTGAGTTATACTCTTCAATTTTTTTTATCATATAACTCTTTTGATTTCTTTGTTATATATCTTTTAAATGATGCTCTGTGCCTACATTTTTCAGAACAATATTTTGCCAACCAATACGCTTTTATATTTGTTTTAAATTTCTTTCCACATTCTATTATAAACATTGTCAAGTCCTTGTTTTTAAAAATTATTTGTAGTATAATTTTTAATGTGGAAATAGATGAGAGATTAAAAAATTTAATAATGGTTAAATATAAGCAAGATCCCTTGCTATTTTATAAATTTAATCCAGCACAAAAAAGAGCTATAGAAAAAATTTCAGATGGAGAACCTATAAACATAATTACATTTGGAAATGGTACCGGTAAAACATTCTTATTAGTATCTATTTGGTCATCTATAATGTTTGGAACATCGCATCCATTATTCCAAAAAGGTATTTTTAAGAATTGGAAATTTCCAAAAAGTGCAAGATTATGTGCTCCTGAAAGTATGCTTCAAGACAACGGGGTAATTCAGAGATTGATAAAAAAATTATTTCCATACGGAAAATATGAACAAATCAAAAATAAAAAGCCGTATTTTTCTTGGGGCAAAACTTCTACCGGGTGGACTTGGGATATTATGACTTACGATCAGGACGCATCACAAGCGGTTGGTGAAACAAAAGGATTAATACTTTACAGTGAACCAATGCCATACGCTTTATTTTCTGAAAATTTAGCAAGATTAAGAGCTGGAGGAATGGTAATAGCGGAAATGACACCTTTGTTTTCTTCTGGTTGGTTGAAAGATGAATATATTGACAAACAATATTTAACAAATGATAAAGGAGAAAAAATAGGAAAGATAAATCATATAATTGGGACTATTTGGGATAATTGCGTAGATAATGGAGGATTTTTAGAAAGAAATCAAATAGAAATACTTTTATCCCAATATCCAGATGAAGAAAGAGAATTAAGAGAAAGTGGAAAGTTTGGATCTTTAATAGGAACTATTTATAAAAATTTTAGAAAAGATTGGCATATACTTGATAATATACACGATTATCATTTAGATGAGTTTAAAAGAGGTGAATATACTTTATATAATGTTATAGACCCTCACGATAGAAGACCTTTTGCTATAGGTTGGTATGCTGTATTTAAAAATGGTGATGCTTATTGTATCTATGAATTCCCAGATGAAAGATTTCCATTACATCACAAAATAAATGATTTTAAATTTTTACCAATAGATTATGCGAAGGAAATAAAAAATATAGAAATGGAAATTATAGGTAAGAAATCAAAATATAGAGTTATAGATCCTAATTTTGGTAATACTCCAACATTTGCTACAAATACTACAATAAAACAAGAATTATATAGATGTGGTAAAGAAATTAATTATGAATTAATATATCAAGATGCTCCTGATGATATAGAAAGTGGCCATTTAAAAGTTAAACAATATTTGGGAGATGTTGAAAAAAATATAAGACCTAAATTGTATTTTTTGACAAAATGTAGGAATCATATATTTGGTATGGAGCATTATTGCTGGAAGCAAAAAAATGTGCAATATAGAAATATAGACGAAAGACCAGAGCTTGAATATAAAGATTTCCCGGACCTTGTAAGATATTTTGTTTTAACAAATCCAAGACATTCAGAAGAATTAAAACATCAGGTATTTTATAAACAAAATATTATAGGAACATATAAAGGCGCTTGACATATGTTTTTATTTGGTGTAAAATTTTATTATGTTTAAAAAAGGTTTAATATATCCAACATTTGTTGATTTTGATGGTCATATAAATATTTTTAAAGATTGTGTTGTTGGTTTATTAAAATGTAAATTTTGCAATAGTAATGTTAATATTAAACTGAAAGGTGATACAAGTAAATTTTCAGACGATTATATAAAAAATAAAGTTTTAAGAACAGCACAATTTAAACACAATTGTCCAGCAAAAGAATATTTATGGAGCGACAAAGATGTTTTGAAAAAAAACTTTTCAGATTATTTGGAAGGATATGAAAAATTAAAAGAAAGGGATGATAAAAAAAATGCCAGCGGTAAGTGAAAAACAAAGAAAATTATTTGCTATGGCTTTGGCTATGAAAAAAGGAAAATTAGCAAAGTCATATAGTAGCTCTGCGGCTAAATTGGCTAAAACATTAAGTCAAAAAAAGTTAAGAGATTTTGCTAAAAAAAAGTAAATGAAAATAATTAATCCATTAACATTATCAGAAAAAGAAAGAAGTAAAATAGTAAATACTATAAAAGAAAGATTTATCAATTCAAGAGATTATTATCAAGATAAATTTGATACTTGGGTAAGATGTTATAAGATATATAAAGCAATAGCAGATGCTGTAGATAAAGAAGAGGAGATTAATATATTTATACCTTACGCATTTGGAATTATTGAAGATATAGTAGCAAGGACTGTAGACCCATTGCTTGATAAACTTCCTATTAAAGCTGTGGCCAAAAACAAATTAGAGCAAAAAAATGCGGACAATTTTATGTCTCTATTTCAATCTTATTTCCAATCTTCAGAACAGATAGAAGAATTAATTAAAAACGAAAAAGAAAAAATAATAATTGGAAATGCGTGGGAAAAAGATGAATGGGCTTGTGAATGGGTTAAAGCATACAAATGGGAAAAAACTAAAGCCACAAAAATAATGGAAAGCATTGTAAATTTTGCTGGTAAATTAGTCCCAATAAAAAATGAAGTATCTTATAATAAACTTGTAGAACAAGAATATTTATATCCCAAAAAAGTAGGTTATTATACTACATATCTTTCTGCATTTACAATTTTTCCTGAACCAAGAGTTAAGAATTATAGAAACCTTAAATGGTTAATACAATTTGAAGAAGATGTATCAGTGGAAGATTTAAAAAATATGAAATATATTGATGAAAATGGAGAACAACAAATTTATTATCTTGATGAATTATTAAAAGATTTTAGAAATGATATTGATTCAATAAGACCATCAATAGATAGCCCATTATTACAATATAATGAAGTTAGAACATTAACCAATAAATTATATTCTTCTACTATAGACACAACAGAATCAAAAGCAAAAGGTAAAGTCCATCTAAAACATATGTATGAGCCAAATGCAATTTACACTATAGCAAATGATAAATATTTAATTAAAATAGTAAAAGACCCATTCCATATCCCGCATATCCCATTTAGATTAAAAACTTATACCCCGGAACCTGAAAGTTTATACGGAGTTGGAGCTATTGAACCAGTAGAACATTTATTTTACGAATTAAATGATATACATAGATTATCTATGAGGTCTTGGATAAGGATAGTAAATGGTTTGGTCGCTTATCACAAAGATGCTGTTCCATTCCCAGATGATTGGAAACTTGAGGCTGGAGGTAAAGTCAGAATAGACCCCGGCATTTCTCCAAATATACATCAAGCAATATCTTCTATACCACTTCAAGACCCTACTAAAAATATGGTTTATCAGGAAAGCAATACAAAAGGTTTTATTGAAAGAATAATATCTGTTTCTGATTTATCACCGGGAGTGTCTGGTTCAAAACCTTATCATAAAACAGCTACTGGATTAATTGAAATTCAGCAATCTTTGGCACGCAGATTTTCAATAATGAGAAAATTACAACTTTCTAATCTTGTAGAAAGATTATATACGGCTTATAACTTAATGGAGCAATTCTTATTTGAACCAATAAAAACCAGAATTAGAACTAAATATGGAGATACAATTTATCCCGACTTAACAAGAGAGGATATATTATGTAATGATGGGATTGATTTTCTTATAGTTAACGATCCATCTTTTGGAAATACTACTGTTCAGAGAAATCAACTTATGGTTTTATTGGAAGTATTTTTGAAATACGAATCATTTAGATTAAAGTCAGGAGATAGTTCTTTATTAAAAGTTAAGATAACAGATTTAATAAAGAAAATAATTGAATCTTTTGGTTGGCAATATGGTGAAGAAATGATGGAGCAATCAAATAATACTTTATCTCCAGAAATAGAATTTGAAATGATTATGAATGGACAATATACTCCTCCTAATCCTTTGGAAAATATAACTGAACACCTTGCAGAGCATTATATACAATTAAATAGTCAAACTTTATCAAATAATGTAGAGAGAGGCAGAGTTCCTCCTGAATATATAGAATTACTTAAAAAACATATATCAGATACTACAAATTTACTTATGCAAATAATTCAAAATCCAGATTTGATTATTCAGGAGAAATTAAAGTCAAAAGTAACAAGCAAGGCGTATGATAAAAAAGATTTACAATATGAAAAAGAAAACATAATTCCATTACCTAAAGGTCAAACAAAAGAGGTTGTTAATGCTAATGTTTAACAATAAAAAAAAAGAAATATATAATCCACAACTTGACATAAATAATGCAAATATGGTAAAACAATTATTGGAAAGTGAAGTATGGAAAAATATTATTGAGCCATATTTTAAAAAGTGTAAAGAAGAATTATCAAATGGTATGATTTGGAGAGGAAATACAGATAGCATAGAAAAGGTAGGAATAGGATGTGTTTATAATTCTGGGAAAATAAGTATGATAGAAGATTTTAATAGAAAGTTAAGTATTATAATTGAAAAAGGAATTGAGGCTGAAAAAAAAATTAAAAAAAATTAATACGGAGGAATAGTGGAACCTGTTATAGATACAAATAATGAACAAGTTAACAATACGCAAACACAAGGTCAAACAGAGGATAAAGGACAAGTAAAAGGTATTTTTGACCATATAAGTGATATCCCAGATTTAGATAAGATGAATGAAGTTACTAACCAGAATTCTGATACTGGAAAACCGCCTTCTTCAGAAAGTCAGGAGCAGGAAAAAACTACCCCTGAAACTAATAAAGAGGGAGAAACTACCCAGCAAAAAGTATCTGTGTTGGGTAAGGAGTTTACTGTTGATGAACTGGTTAAGGCGTATGAAAACTCTTCTTCTGAAGGATACAGGTTATATAAAATTAACAAAGAAATGGAGGATAGAATAAGAGAGTATGAAGCTAAATTGATAGAATTAGAGAATAAACTACAAGAAACCCCTCCGTTTAAATTGTTATCAGATGAAGAAGTAGAAGCCTTATCCCCGAAAGAACAGGTAGAATATTTGTTCAAGAAAAGAGAATGGGAAAAACAAAAGGAAGAGAAAAAATCTAAACTTGAACAAATAAAAAAAGAAGAGGAATCCAAAAGAGCAATCCTTGAACAGAAAATAATAAAAAAGGCAGATGAAATGAGCAAGGATGGGAAAACCTATCCATACTATAATGAAATTGTGCCTATAATGGATTATGTTATAAAATATGCTCCATTTATAACTGGATATGAAGAAACTCCAGATATTGTCTATTTTACTGCTCTTGGAATGAAATACTATAAGTCATTAAAAGACAAAGATACAATAGAGAGAAATCAGGCAGAAACTATAAAGAATAAAACTTCCACTTCTGCTAATGCCACTAATTCTGTTAATTCTGGGTTGGCAGGCACAAAAAATACGCCTAATGAAATGGAAGAGTTGTTTGACTTCAATTATAATAAACCAATATTTAAGAGGTAAATAAGGAGGATTTATGGCTGTTTATCAAGGAGTTAGAGGAACTGGAATTTTATCAACGGAGGAAAGGGCTATAAGGGATGTTTCTCCCGCTATAGCACAACTTGAACCTGACGCTGGTCCATTAGTTACTTTGTTAATGCGACTTAAAAAACAGGAATGCACTAATCCTGTTTTTGAATGGTATGAGGACGAACTCTTGCCGAGATTTGATACTTTAGGAGGAAATCTTGGCACTTCTGATACTACTATGACAGTATCTAATTATCAATACTTTAGGGATGGAGATGTGGTAGTTATAGCTGATGATGAGATAGTAATAGTTACCGCTACTCCAACAAGCTCTTCTGTGTCAATAAAAAGAGGTATAAATAATAGTGGAACTGGCAAGGCGGCTTCCAGTGGAGCTAAACTTCATATCATAGGCAATGCTAATGAGGAAGGTTCTTCAACGAGGGTTATATTGACTACACGGAGAGTTAAAAAAACTAACTACTGTCAGATATTCAAAACTCCTTTTGGAGTAACCAATACTCAAGATGCTACCAATCAATATGGCGGACAGGATATGAAGGTAGAAAGAACCAAAGAATTGATAGAGCATAAGAAAGATATTGAGCTTGCATTCTTAAGAGGTTATCCTTATGTTGATACTTCTGGAACGCATCCCAAAAGAACAACTGGTGGTGTAAATTATTTTATAACCACAAATGTTTATGATGCCGAAGGAGAATTAACAGAACAGGAATTCAACGACTTCTTAAGAATTATATCAAGGTATGGTTCTAATGAAAGGGTAGGTTTTGTATCTCCATTACTTGCTACCGTAATAAATAACTTTGGAGTTCAAAAACTACAGACAAGAAGCGATGAAACCACCTATGGAATAACTATGTCAAGATACCAGAATGCTGGAAGAATAATAGAGCTTGTAGAACATAAACTATTGACCAATGATAACTTGAGTGATCTTACTGGTATAGCTGGTTGGGGTATATTTGTAGATATATCCGACCTTATGTTAAGATATATGAAAGGCAGATTAACAATACTTCGTGAGAATATTCAAAATAACGATGAAGATCAAACAAAGAATGAATATCTCTCAGAAGTAGGGCTTCAGCTCCAGCTTGAGAAAAAGCACGGGTTGTTAATTGGTGTCCAGAGGTAATTAGGAGGAAATATGGTTAAGAAACAAACTGCTCTTATATCATTTATATTGATAGTGGCTGGTATAGTCGCTTACAAATCATCTGCGACAGTAACATATCAGTTTGCTCCTACTGCTGATACTAAAGGTGTTACTTGTAGCACTTCAACTGTTACCTCTATCCCTTATATATATTCGCATAGGAAACTTGTTAGAGTTACAAATACGGATAGCTCTAATCCTGTGTATATAGGGTTTAGAAATAACATAACTACTTCAGGGGCTACTGCTGGAGAAAAAATACCTTCTGGCAATTCAAAAGAATATGAAGTATCAAGTAATGTCCAAATGTATTGTTTAGCTGGAGGTTTGGCTTCAGTTGAAGTTAATGTTTACGAAAATGCTTATTGATGGATATTACAAGGGCGGAGTAAATCTCCGCCCTTTACTTATAAAGGAGGAATAATGAAAAAGGAAAAAATGTATTTATGTTCTAAATATCCGCATCTCACGATGTGCGTTAGACCAATGGGGAAGTTTGATGATAAAGGCAAAGCGGTCCCGTTTAAAAGGGTTACATTTGGGATAGACCCAACAAAAGGAGCAGGAGTTTTTGCTACTTCTGACCCTGAAATAATAGAGAAAATAGAAAATTCTGAATTATTTAAGAAAAAGATAATAATAGAATTGTCGCCTGACCAAGAAATAAAAAAAGATGATGAAGTTTCTAAGGTGAAGCTCGGGGCAAAAGATGCTGGTAATAAAAAATAACAATAATTATGTTGCTTTCAGATTTTATAAAAGTATTAAAAAGAAAAACAAGATATGGTGAGGTAGATGTAATTGATGACCAAGTAACTTCTGATATTATACATTATATAAATAACAGAAGATTTGATGTATGGGGCAGGTATCCTTGGCATTGGGCTATAGAAGAATTTACTATAAATACTACCTCTGGGGTAAGTGATTATTATATAGATAGTGTTATTGGTGATATAATAGTAATAGCAAGACCAAATAATGAAGGGTTTCTAAAAAAAATAACTTTAAAAAGATATCTATCTCTATATAATAAGTTTAACAATGTCGTTACATCAGACCAATCAATTAAAAATTATGTGTATATGGGATTACACCCAACTACACAAGCGATTAAAATAAGGTTATTGGGAACGCCTAATTCAAGCATAAGTTTAACTGGATTTGGAAAGAAAAGAATATCAAGATTTACTGTATCTGATATACCTACCGCAAGCATTGATTATTTCCCGGATGAATTCTTAAATGTTGTAGAAGAGGGAGTTATAGCCGATATATATGAATCTAAAGGAGAAATGAACGAGTATCTGGCAAAAGAAAAATTATACAACAATTCAATAATTGAATTAATAAGAAAATACAATCTTGATGAAGATACAGAAGAAATTGATACGCTATCAGATTACTTTAGATTTAATTCATCTCGTGGTAGTGGAACAAGAGTAACATAAATGATATGCTTATTATTTATATTTTCATTTTTAAATAATTTATATAGTGAAATAGAATATATTTCTGATTTTGGCGGAATAAATACCTATTATGATAGTGGTAAAATAGCAAAAAATGATGCGATTGATTCTGTTAATATAATAACAGATAGAGGATTTTTAGAAAAGAGGAATGGGATAACAGGATTTTATGATACTGGGACTTCATCAATTATTAAAAATATATATGAATATATATCTCCAAATAAAACAAAATATCTAATATTCGTAAGTTCAAATTCTATTTATTACAATGATTTTAGCAGTCAAGGTAAAGTTTTAATATCAACTATTAATCCTGATTATCCAATTAATATTACTATTGCTTGGAATAAGGTATTTTTTGTTAATAGATATGAAAATTCGTTTTATTGGACACCAACAAGTGGTAAAACATATATTTCTAACTTCCCACATTGTAGATTTTTGGAGTTTTCTGATGAGAGATTGTATTGTGCTAATAATTTAGAATATGGAGATAGTTCTGTTTTAATTTCTGGATATGGTGATTATACCAATTGGACTATACCTACTGATAGGCAATTAATTGCTGATGATCCTAATTTGCTTTATTTTGATAATAATGATGGAGAAGGAATAACTTGTTTTAAGTCTACTGCATATGGAAAAATGGTGTGGAAAAAGAATAAAACATTTCTTCTTAAAGGAGTAGATAATGACACTTATTACATTTATCCTTTGTCAAATAGTATAGGTTGCGTATCAAATGATAGTATTCAAGAAATAGATGGTGTTGTAATATGGTTGGGTTATGATGGGGTTTATGGTTGGGAAGGAAGAGGAATGCCTAAATTATTATCAAAAGATATTTATTATGATATACAAAATAATAAACAAAGAAATTTTGAACAAAACAATATAACATATAGAAATAAAGAAGGTTTTGATAAAGGAATATATAGCGATAATACCGGGTATTATCCAAGTGGATATGATAATGGGTTGGTTCCACAGACATATAATTTAATAGACGGGACATCTGCTTTTAAATCTTCTGGAACATTACAAGGACTTGTTTATAATGATATAGTTGGTGGATTAGCAATTCCAGATATGAATCTTTATGATAATTTTGATGATGGGGATTATTTATATTTTCCTACTTGGTTGCCATCTGGTATAAACTCTGGTTGCGAAAATACATTTAGTGTGTTAGGTGGGAAATTAAGATTTTATAAAGTTGTAGGTTGTGGCCAGATAGGATTAACTCCATATTTATATACTCAACCTTCCAATGCCCCTGCTTATGGTAGATGGAGATTGTATATTGATTGGAATAATATATCAACTTCTCTAAATTTTTGGTTTGTGTCTTCATCTTCAAATTCTGTCTATACTAATGGTTATTATGTTAATTTTAATAAAACATCTAATATAGTTACACTAAACAGAAATAATATTAATGGCTCTTCTACACATTTAACACAAGCACAAGTTCCGCTCCCTTCTGGAAATTATGAGATAGAAAGAACTACATATTCATTTAAAGTGTATAGTGGAACGAATACAATATTGAGCTATGGGGCAGAAAACACATATACTACTGGTAATTATATGTTGTTAGCCCCTGCGATAGTAGATAATGATACTTATTTTTTTGTTGATAATGTTTATATAAGCACTTATACAAATAGAGGGCATTACTATTCACAAGTATATGATACAGGAATAGATGAACCGATTGGTGCTCTTGCCAATATAACAGAAGAGATAGAAAATGGAACAACTATATATTTTTATGTATCAGATAGTTATGATGGCAATAATTGGGGTAGTTGGACACAATTTTATAAAGATAGTCAAGTTCCCATAAATAAAAGATATGTTAAATTTTGGTATATATTAGAAAGTAACGCCGGGTCTGGATATACACCTGTTTTATCACAATTACAAACTAAAGTTAGAAACACAAGAGCTGAATATTGGTCTGGGGTAGAATATATACCTCAAAATATTAACAAATGGTTGACTTTTTATGCTTCACAAGAAAGTTTAGGAGGAAATAGTATAGATTATTATGTTAGAGGTTCTTCAATAGGTTTTACTAAAGCAGATTCAGGCATAATTTGGCAAAGTATAAATAATAATTCATCTTTACCTTTCACATCCGACACTAAATATATTCAATTTAGAGCTGTATTTCATACTAATTATCCTGACGAAAATAAAATTAATTCTGTTACATTAAATTATCAAGAGGGAGAAAATATACCAGCCTCTTCAATAGAATATGAGAAAAGATATTTGGTTTGTTTGTCATCTTCAACTTATTCATACAATAATGTATGTTATATGCTACAAACGAATGGCAAATGGACAAAAGTAATAACTCCATTACCATTAATATCACTTGGTCTATTTAACAATGATATTATTATGGGGGATATTAACGGAAAGATGTATAAAATGTTTGTGGATGGAGTATATAGCGATGATGGAACGCCCATAGAAGCATATTGGATTACTGGCGACTGGACATTAGGTGCTCCATACTACAACAAGATATTTAAAGAATTCTGGTTAGATTCACAGGTAAGCAATTCTATTTTATCAATAGGATATTCAACAAATAAATCTAACACTTACATATCAAAAAATGTATCATTAAGTTCATTAGGTAATTATTATTTATCAACAAGGGTAAAGAATTTGCCAGATGGATTTGCTAATGGAAGGTATTTTAGATTTAAGATATATAACAATGAAAACTTGAATTTTAAGTTAAATTCGGTTATAATAGTTTATGATATAGATAAGGTATTGAAACCTTATTAAAAAGGAGGAGTTATGCAATATTATACCGGGATAGAATATACTCCAGAAGTGTTAGGAGATTTTTATAAAAGATTAGCAAGACCTATAGAATTAGGAACACAACAGAATATTGCTAATTTTAGAAGGCAAGCATTACAAAGAGGATTAACTGGGACCCCATATGAAAGTTTAGGAACTGCCTCCTTATCTTCAGCTGGAACTCAAAGTTTGTCTGATTTGTGGGCTAATTTGAATTGGCAAAAAGCAATGGCTCAAAGGGAAGAAAGGTTAGGGCAACAGAATAAAGATTGGCAGGCATTACAAACTCAATTAGGAAGAGAATGGCAGTCGCAAGAGGCACAAAAACAAAGAGATTTCCAACGGCGAATGGCTGAATTACAAAGAAAATGGCAAGAGGAAGATAGTCCGGGATTTTTAGATTTTCTCGGTCAAGGTATAGGTAGTGCTTTGCCGTTTGCCGCTTTAAAGTTTTTGTAATTAATAGGAGGTAAATATGGCTTCTGATTTTTTTAGATATTTTGCTCAAGGTCTTGCTGGTAGTTTGCCAGAAGCAATAAAGTTCTATTTACAACGGGGATGGCAGGAAGAAGAAAGAAAAAGACAAGAGGATTTATTAAATAAACAATTAGCGCAAAAACAAGCAGAAAAAGAAAAAGAGTTAGAATATGAGTCACTTGAAAAATTAGGAGTTCCTTATAGTGTTTATAAGTCAAAATTTCAAGAAGAATTAGCTAAAACTCCAACTATGAAGGCATACGAAAAAAGTCCTTTACCAGAACCACCCAAATATAATATATTAGAAAGTTTAGGTGAAATAAAACCTCCTGTTGAAACATTAAACATAACACAATATAAGCCGCCCTATGATGTAATGAAAGAGAAAGCATTACGGGAAAGTGGATTTAATATTGCTACAAGATTAGCACAACAGTTGCCTAAATATCAAACTCCAGAATCTACTTTGTCTATAACTGATAGATATAAACTTAAAATATTAGATTCTCTTAATAGGGAACTTGAAGATATAAGAAGACAAGAATCTATTATCGGTTATGGTAAAGACCCTAATCTAACATCAAGAAAAAGGGAAATTGAAAAACAAATTGAAAATATATCAAAACTTAATGTTTATCCCGATACCACACCAACGGATAACAGAATTAAAAGTATGTTAGATGAATTAGAAAAAATAACCAAATAAAATGTATGCCAAAATTAAGATTAGACCAATTTGGGGCTTTTGTAAAGCAAAAGTTTCCAGATTTTGAGAAATACGATAATGTAAAAGTAGCAGAAGTGTTTCTTAAACATTACCCAGAATACGAAAAATATGTAGATATAAATATACCTCCACTTAAAGAAACACCATACCAATTAAGAAGTGAGCCAATAAAAATAGAAGGGACAAATGTTGAAATCCCTCCAAATTTGTTAGAAAGATTGCCATTTGAAACTAAACCAGTTAAAGCAAAACTTGCCGATAAAACTCCGCCAAATATAATAACAGAGCCATTATTAGGAAGCGGAAGAATACCACCAGTAAAAGTATTTAAAGAACCAGAATTAAGAGCACAACCACCATTAACTATAGGACAAAGAATAAGGAGAATGCTTGAGAAATCTCCAGAACAACAAACAGCAGAAGCATTAAACATTAGAGATGTTTCTAAATATTTTGGAATACAACCTCAAGAAGTAACTAAAGAACATATGAGGCAATACGCTATGGAGCAGGGCGCTGCCACACAACCTACCTCACAAGAGTTGTTGTCAACAGGTATGACAGCAGGATTATTATTCGCACCTGTTCCTTCTTTGATGGCAGGTAAAATAGCGGAAGCTGGTAAAATAGCGACAGAAATAGGTTTATCAATACCCATATTTGAAACTTTAGATAAAATAGCTCCTACAGAAGAAATAAAGAAAGATTTAAACGAATATGTTGGTGGATTAATTGATATAGCAGATTTTATGGTTAAAGGGGCTATAGCTGGTGGTTTAGCATATAAAACAGGATTACCAAAGTTAGCGGAGAATAAAATAAGAAATTTACAGATTAAAGAAAGAAGTTTGTCAGTTTTAAATGATAAACAATTATTAGATATATATAAAACTTTACCAGATCCCGCTAAAAGAGTAATGGCAGATACAAATAGTAGAATTAGGGAAATATTACAAAGAGGGGAAGTTGAACCTACTATTGCTAAACCTATACCAAAGCCAGAAGAGGTTAGGATACCAGAAGTTACACGGCCACCGATTATTGAACCTCAACCTATTAAAGAAGCTATTGCCCCTATAACTGAATTATCTAAAGAAGTTAAATCAGAAGTTGAGGTTAAACCTCCAAAAATAGAAGATACTATTACTCCACAAACTCCACAACACGAAATAGATACTGTGTCTAATGTTATATCAAAATTATCAAAAGGAGATGACTATGGGGTTAAATGGTATCCTAAACCAAAATTTACTTTAAAGTCATTTGAGAAAGAAATAAAAGACAATGCTTTTGTGTATTCCGATAAAAATAATGTTATTGGGACAGAAGGATTTTTAATAAAAACAGAATATTTACCAGAAAATACGACAAAAAAACTAACAAGTAAATATGTAAGTTATGTCACTGAAAAATCAATATCAAGTTTATATAATGACTATATATCTAAAGATATTCCGACAGAGGATATAGAAATAGTAGGGACAAATAAAAATAATACTAATGAGTTAGTTTTAAAGTTAAAAGATGCTGAAGATTATTTTTCTACATCAAAAGGCAGGATAGAACCATTTATTAAATATGTTGGAGAAGATATAAAGTTAAAGAAAATAAAAGATAATAATATGGTTAAAGTATTTGACAATAAGAATAAAGTTGTTGGGATTTTTGCTCTTAATAAAACGACACCTGAAAGCGAGAATATATTAAAATTTAAACCTCAAATAGATAAAGATTTTGAAAATGATTTGAGAACAATATCTAAAACTAAAGAATTAACCGAAGAAGAGTTGTCCGACATAAGTAATGAGTATTTTTCAAGAATGAGAAATGATGATTGGAAAGAATTATATGCTAATAAGAATAGAAAAGATATATTAAACGAAATAGCGGAAGAACTTAGACCAAAAAAGGTTAAATCTTTTAGCGAAATCCCATCATCAGTTGCGAGGGTAGAAAAAACAAAAGAATTGCCAAAATTAGAGAAACCAACAAGTTATAGTAAAAAAGTAAAAGATATAAGCGAAGATTTAGAAAAGATTTTTGTAAAAACAGAAGGCAAAGAGTTGTCGCTTCCAGAAGATTTGAAACAAGTATTTGGTGGTATAGATAAGATAACTCCAATAACTAACCCAGGTCTATTTTTATTGGCAAGTGAATTAATTGAAAGTGGAGGAATTAAACTTGCTAAATTAAAAGTTGCTATAGGGAAATATGTTGAAAAAGAAAATGAAAAATATATCAAATTAAGTCCTAAATTATTTCAAAATCCAGAAGTATTGAAAAAGGTATTTGCCCACGAAATAGGTCATCTTGTTGACAATTTAAAGAAAGTAAGCGATAAGAGAAATATTATTGAGAGATTGATAAACTTTAAATTAAATGTTAAAGATACATTTAACGAAACATTACCAACAAATGCTAAAATAAAAGAAGAATTGTTTAATTTGTCTAAATGGTGGCATCCGTTTGACGAAGATAAAGTTCCATTAACTTATCTGGAATATAGGAATAATCCTAATGAATTATATGCCGACTTTATTTCAGTTTTACTAAATAGCCCTGGTGATTTAGTAGAAAAATCCCCATTGTCCTTAAAATTATTCTTTGACAATATACAAAAAAAGCCAGAGTTTCTTAAAGCGTATAAAGAATTGTTAGAGAGCATATCAGGCGGTAAAGTAATCCCCGAAAAGATAGAAACAAAAATGGATAAGGATATGGCTTTTGCGGAATTAAAACGGCTTGCCAATTTGATGTATGGAAATAAACAAGATTCATTTTTGAATGAAATCCGCAAAAATTTTGTTGATATATATTCAAGATTATGGGATGATGTTGATAAAATAGTTGCTAAAGGTGAAAACTTAAATACTGCGATAGACCCAAGGCGTTCAATACAACAATTTGTTACTACAACAAACGAGCAATTTTTGTATTTGTTTAACAATAGTAAAATAATGAAAGCCCTTGAAGACGCACAAATATCATATGAAGATTTCTCAAAATATTTAATGTATAACAGAATAGCCAATGGAGATAGAGAAGCGTTGGCTAATCCGTTTAATATAACTAAACCAGATGCTGAAAGAAAATTAAAAGAAATGGCTTCAGAATTTGGTGACAAATGGCCTAAACTATTAGAAATAGCAAAGCAATGGTATGATAATAATTGGGAATATGTTAAGAAAGGTAAAGGGATATTTTATGACGATGAAACTATAAAAATACTTGAAAAGAATAAGAATGCTTATGCTACCTTTAATGTCGCTAAATATATCAAAAGTATGTATGTCAAACCTTTTACTCCAAAGCAAGAGGGGACATTACAATCAATCGGATCGCCATTAACTAATACTATTTTAAAAATGGTAGCATATTTGGATAGATTAAGTTATGAACAATTTAAGAAAAACATAAAAGCGTTTTATGATAATTATTATCCTAACTTGATAGAAAAAAAAGGCATAAGACCAGAAGGGAAAGAAGAAATACAAATAACTAAACCAGAAGAATTAGTAGAAAACAAAAAGACAATAACTATTTGGGAAGACGGGAAGATAGTGGAATATTTAGTGCCAAAAGAAATAGCAGATTTGTTTAATAGTGATAAAATGATTATAGAAGGAGCGGGATTTTTAAGTAAAATACTATTCTCAAATTTTTGGAGTAAAGTTTTAATTGACTATAATCCAAATTTTGCTGTTAGAAATCCAATTAGAGATTTTTTAAGAACTTGGAGCAATATAAATGTCGGTGGAATAACGGGATTTTTGAGATGGGTTGGTGAAGCAATAAAAGATATACCAGAAGCATATTCATTTATACAAAAAGGTGAATTAACGCCTAAAATTAAAGAAGCTATTGAGAATAGGGTTTATCCTGTTTTTGGCGGTTGGGTTAAAAGAAGTAGTTTAGATGAAAAAGAATTAACCAAAATATTTAATGATTTTTTAGAAAATATGTCAAAAGGGAGGACACAAGAAGAGAGCATAATCTTGCAAACATTAGAAACGGCCAATAAATTGTATGCTGTTAAAGAACTTCATCATAAAAAATCATTGTCAGAAAAATTATTAACCCCTTTTGAAACTATATCAAAAGCAACTCAAATTATGGAAGTAGTAAGCAAAGTAGCGATATATAATAATCTTAAAACTGTGTTAAATGATGCAGAAAAAGCGGGGATGGGAGTATTTTATTATGCTGGAACTCCCGCTTGGTTATTAAAAGGAAAGTTTAGTCCTATTACCAATCAAATAGCAAGGTTTTCAAATATTATGTTACAAGGATTAAGATTTGATTTAAGAGCTTCAATGGGTAAAGATAGTGATATAACAGGACAAACTCCATTAGGTTGGTGGTTCAAAAAAACGCCGATAATGATGATAAAATTTGCTACATTTTTAATAACAAGTGGAATTATATACGAGCATTTAAAGAACAAATATGACAATGAAACAGATGAAGAAAAGAAGGAAGCATATCTTAATTCTTTGAAAACTGTAAATGAATTAGATGATATATATAGCAGAGTAAGTGAATATTTTATGACAAACTACGCAATTATACCACTTGGGAAAGTATCAGGCGGAGATTACGGATATAAATCTATGTATTTTGCTATGCCATTAGATGAAACTTCAAGATTATTGTCAGGGTTATTATGGAAAACATTACAATTATATAAAGGTTCACCAAAACAAGTATATCAAGTATTTGACTTTTTAGGAGCACAAGGATTACCAAGTATTCATCCGACAATAGATGTAACAACTAATTGGTTTTTATATATAACTGGTAATAATCCTGTTGATTGGTGGACTGGGAAGAATATAATAAAAAACAATGATTTTAAGGTTGGTGGATGGCCTGCTACCAAAGATATGGTATTATGGACTTTAGATAAAACTAATTCATTAAGAGTATATCAATATAACTCTAAAGTTGATACTACCATAGAATTAGTAATTAAAAATACGCCGGTTATTAGTCCTTTTATCAAAATAAGTGATTATGGGTTAATAGAAAAAGGAAAAGAGGAAATGGAAGAGTTAGAGAGAGAAAAGATATTAATGAAATATTCTGACAGCAAAGAAACGAGGGAATTTTTTAGCAGATACTGGCAGTTAAAAGATGTTATGGCAAATTATCAACACGAAAGGAATACTGGTGGTAAGTTAGATATTAGCACATATACAATACAAGAATGGAATAGATATAATAATTTTTACAACAAAGTAGTAACACCATCTAACAATATGATAAATAAATTGGTTAATGTTAAAAATTATGAAAGAGCTAAAATAGTTGGAGATACATTAAAAGAAAGAATATCTAATTTTTATACTCAAATAGAGGAATGGAGAAATAACAATGAAAAAAATAATAACATTGATTTTATTTTCAGGGATTAAACTATACTCTCAAACCTTTCTCCCTTATGAAGTTGAAGATAAAAATACCTATGATAACTTAAATTTTTTATATCAGGAGATAAACAAAGTAAAAAAAACATCAATATCTCAATCTTCTGGTTCATATATATATGTTAATCAACAGCAATTTATTGGAGATGGAACGCTAAACAATCCTCTTAATCTAAATACTTCAAGCGTTACAATAATGGGTAACAATTTTAATGCTCCTAATAAATTATTACAATTAAATCCATATGGGAAAATCCCTCCATCTTTAATAGATTATGTCCCAACACAAGGCGACAATTTGGGTAATCATATCGCAACTACAACACTAAATATGTCTTTTAATGATATAACTAATGTCAACCATATTTCAGCTTCAAGTGTTACGGCTACAGTTCAAATCGGATTGCCACAAACATATCTATATGGGAAAGGTGATAATATAACAAACGTCGTTCATCCTAATGATAACACTATCTTTACTGGTGTTAATGAATTTACAAAAAACACTTATTTTGATAATACTTTATATGTTAGAACTTCAACTTCAAATAATAATCCATCTTTACAATTAACAGATAACGAGCCAACTATAACAGGAATTGATTACGATGCTTATCCCAAAAATGTTTTGTTTAATACAGGATTACAAGTTAATTCGTCTTTAGATTATGCTTTCAACTATGTAAAACTTACTACAACAAATATTGGTAGTTATTATTTTGAGCCTAATGGGCCAAGATCTTCACTTCTTTTTTCAAAAAATGGTTTAGAACTTTCTGGTGGACTTGTTGCTGGTAATACAAAACTTTATGATGTTAATGGTTCTACTGGTGTAAAAATAATAGGTGATGATGGTAGAATACCTGCTATTACAAGCCAATATTTTGCTAATTTAGATGGGTCTCAACTTATAAATGTTAATGACACTACAAAAGTTTCTAAAACTGGTGACACTATGACTGGTCCTCTTGTTATTAATAGCACTTTAACGCTTGTTAATGACTCGTTATTGTATGGTTTTACAATGAGAGGTAACACAAAGCAAAATATATTAATAAACAATACTGCATACAATGCTGACACAATGGCTTTAGGTGAAATTGACTTTTTACAAAATGGGACTGGGAAACATTTAATAGCAAGTTCTGGAGATAATTCACTATATCCAAAAGAATTAATTATTGGTGGTGCTACAACTTCAGGTGGGGCTAATATAAGGCTAACAAGTGCATATAATGGAAGTTTTACACCTGATTTATTTATATCATCAGTTAATGGTAGAGTTGGAATAGGAACTTCTACTCCTATTAAGAAACTTGATGTTTCTGGAGATATAAACTTTACTGGTAATTTATACCAAAATGGCGTGTTATTTTCAGGTTCTGGTGGTGATAATTTAGGTAATCACATAGCAACGATGACAATAACAGCAAATTATGGGATAAATGCATCATCAATAAACATAACAGGTGCAGGTGTGAGTGGTAACGCTGAAATATTAAAGATTGCTGGTTCAACAATGGTTGTGTTAAATGATGGCAACGTCGGCATCGGGACGACAAGTCCTGCATATAAATTAGATGTCGCAGGTGTTATTCGTTCAACACAAATGGCGGTTGGTTCAAATATGGGACAAAGTTATACCTGCACATCAAATCAG
>Ga0116167_1000405_pt1 | contig 42105 bp, 40 predicted proteins | sample AD_JPNMR3_MetaG_FD_89794 | JGI IMG/M metagenome (GOLD analysis project Ga0116167, IMG submission 89794) | Active sludge microbial communities of municipal wastewater-treating anaerobic digesters from Japan - AD_JPNMR3_MetaG | ecosystem: Engineered > Bioreactor > Anaerobic > Digestate | place...
AACCTTCTTCTTTTAACTGTAAATAGGGACTTAACCCACCACCAAAAAAAAGGTCTATTCCAATTCCAGAAGGAGATTTTTTAAAAAGTGATTGTACATATTTTACATCATCAGTAGTTCCTCCCTGGTCAATCCATTCAATTTTAACTTTTTCTTTATAATTTTTTTCATACCAATCAGAGAAAGCCCTTGTAATTTCAATCTTAACTCCTTCCCAGTGTGGAGAAATAATAACAAGATTTTTTTCACAATATAAAAAACTGACCAATAACAAAAAAACAAAAAAAATTTTATTTCTCATATTAAGTTTTATTTTACATTTTACATAAAAACTTTACAATAACCTTTACCCACCTTAAAGGTGGGCTTGGGGAAAGTAGGAATGACAAGGAATTTAAAGACCAGTTTTTAAAACAAAATTTTTAATTTCATAAAAAATTGAAATAAAATGAAATTTAGGGTAAATTTTTAATCTATATGGAAAACAGAATAATTTTTATTGGAGATAAATTGAGTATTGAATTTTTTTCTGCTTTTAATATAGAAACATTTTTTGCAAATTCAGTTAAAGAAGCAGAAGAAATACTTGAAAAAATTGATATGAAGGATGTAATATGTATTTTTATTACAGAGGAAGTTTTTGATGAAGATAAGTTTATGAAATTTTTGAATATGAAAAAAATGGTAGTTATTCCAGGGTTAAAGAGTAGGGAAGGAAAGGGAGTAAAAATTGTTGATGAATTGATTAAAAAGGCAACAGGTATGAAGGGAGATTAAAATGGATATAGGAAAAATTATAAAAGTTTCAGGACCTCTTGTTCAGGCAGAAGGAATGAAAACAAGTAAGATGTTTGATGTTGTGAGAGTTGGGGAGGAAAAACTTATTGGTGAGATTATACGACTTGAAGGAGATATTGCTTCAATACAGGTATATGAGGAAACAGAGGGTTTAAAAGTTGGAGACCCTGTTTTCGGTACAGGAGAACCATTGAGAGTTGAACTTGGACCGGGACTTCTTCAAAATATTTTTGATGGTATACAGAGGCCCCTATCCCAGATAGAAAAAACAGGCGATTTTATAATAAGAGGAGTTGATATACCCCCTCTTGATAGAAGTATTAAATGGGATTTTAAACCGGTTGTTAAAAAAGGCGATTATGTTGAAAGTGGGGATGTTATTGGAATTGTTGATGAAACACCTCTTATAAAGCATAAAATTATGGTACCTTACGGAGTTAATGGTGAGATTATTGAAATAAAGGAAGGAAGTTTTACAGTTGAGGAAGAAATAGGGAAAGTAAAAACTGATAAAGGAGAGATTCCTTTATACTTAATGCAGAAATGGCCTGTAAGAAAACCAAGACCTTTCAAAAAAAGATTAAATCCTGATACTCCACTTGTAACAGGGCAGAGGGTTATTGATACTTTATTTCCTATTTTAAAAGGTGGAACTGCCTGTATTCCTGGACCTTTTGGTAGTGGAAAAACTGTTGTTCTTCATCAAATTGCAAAATGGGCTGATAGTGAAATTGTTGTATATATAGGTTGCGGTGAAAGAGGAAATGAAATGGCAGATGTTTTAATTGAATTTCCACATTTAAAAGACCCTAAATCAGGCAGACCTTTAATGGAAAGAACATGTCTTATAGCAAATACTTCAAATATGCCTGTTGCTGCAAGAGAGGCAAGTATTTATACAGGTGTTACTATTGGAGAATATTTCAGGGATATGGGTTATTCAGTTGCATTAATGGCTGATTCAACAAGTAGATGGGCTGAAGCATTGAGAGAAATATCAGGAAGAATGGAAGAAATGCCGGGAGAAGAAGGTTATCCTGCATATCTTGGAACAAGGGTTGCCTCTTTTTATGAAAGAGCCGGAAATGTTATATGTTTGGCACGGGATAATAAAAATGGTTCTCTTTCATTACTTGGAGCAGTAAGCCCTCCTGGTGGTGATTTAACAGACCCTGTTGTACAGATGACTTTAAGGGTGGTAAAGGTTTTCTGGGGACTTGATGACCGTCTTGCATATCAGAGACATTTTCCTGCGATAAACTGGCTTACAAGTTATTCTCTTTATGAAAGGAATATTGAAAAATTTGTTAAAGAAAAAATTGCTTCTGATTTTATGGAAATAAGAGCAGAGGCGATATCCTTACTTGAGAAAGAAGCAGAATTACTTGAAATTGTACGACTTGTTGGTATGGAAACACTTTCTCTTACAGATAGATTAATACTTGAAATTGCTCGTTCTATAAGAGAGGATTTTTTACATCAGAGTGCTTTTGACGAAATGGATGCTTATACAACTTTAAAAAAACAGTATCTTATGCTGAAAACAATTATTCTGTTTTATCGGGTATCACTAAAAGCAATAGAAAAAGGAAGAACACTTGAAGAAATACTTAAAAATCCAGTCAGAGAGGAAATATCCAGAATGAAATATGTTCCTGAAGATAAACTTGAAGAAATAATAAAACTTCAGGAAAAAATTAGCAGTTTATTCTGAGAGTAATTTGATAAGTTCATTTGCAATTACAAAATGACCTGTTGAATTTGGATGAACTGGTTCTGGAGCGAATGTCTCAGGTTCAAAAAATTTAAGATATTCCTGAAAAATTCTGTGTAATTTTAAATGATATGTTTCGTATTTTTTACTCATTTCTTCAACTATTTCAATATATTCTATCAAATCCTTTAAAACTTTTCCCCTGAAACTATCAGTTGTATCTGTTGAAATATAAAACGGTTCAATCAGAATTATTTTACAGTCAAGTTTTTCAAGAGTTCTTTTGAGAATATAATCATATCTTTTTCTATAGTTTTCAGGTGTAAATTCAGTCCACATTTCATCTTTTCTAAGGACTCTGTGTATATCATTTATTCCGATTAAAATACTCAACCAGTCACATTTCTGATAAATAACATCATCTTCCCATCTATTTGCAAGGTCAAGAATTGTATTTCCACTTATACCCTTATTAACTATTTCTATTTTTCTTTCAGGAAAATTCGCAATAACAAGGTCAGAAAAAAGTTTTACATATCCATTTCCAAGCGGTCTGAATTGTTCTCTTCTTCCACAATCAGTTATACTGTCTCCAATAAATAAAATTTTCTGATTATTCTTTATTTTAAATTCCATTTTTTCCTCCGTTTTAAGTTTTTAAATTTATCACTTTTTTCAAATTTGTCAAATTTCAAAAAAACGTACTTCAAAACCCTTGCCTTCCAATCATTTTATCTGTCCACCTTAAAGGTGGGCAGTGGCGGGGAGGGGATAACTGCAATTCCTTCTATTTCAACAAGCCAGCCAGGGCGACATACAGATGCAGTTGTAAAAATGGTAGGTGTGTTTTTAAATCTTTCATTTATCTTCTTTTCAACAAAATAATAATCAGCAGGGTCTCTAACATATACAATAAAAATCATCATATCATTTAGAGTTGCATTTTCGTTTTTCAAGAGTGCTTCTATATTTAAAAGGGTTCTTTCTGTCTGTAAATTTATATCTTTTGGGTACATAATTTCACCTTTATTGTTTATACTTGCTGTTCCTGAAATTATTATGTGTTTTCTGTCTGAATAACTTATTGAAACACCCCTTTCAAATGTGACTCCATAAACATAAGTGGGACTTAAAAAATCAGGTGCTGATAAAAATTTTATCTGCTGTGTTTTTATTCCGTAAATTGAATACGCATCTAAAATTACTTTTGCTTTTAAGTCATAATAAGAACCACCAACTCCTGTACTTACAATATAATGTGTATTTTTTGTTAAACCGTTTTTTTCATAAATTTCTCTTCTTGCAACTACAAAGTCCCTGTAATCCGTATCAATATTCTGCAAGAAAAACCATGTTCTTATCACATTATCACTTAGTTTCATATTATTTTCATTCAAGAATTCCACATATTTTTCAATTATATTTTTTGTCTGTTCGTATATAGAATCTTTTTCTATTGAGAAAATACCACCTGTCCAGTAATGAATAATATCTTCTCTTATAATACAGCAGGTATTTTTTCCTTTTAATTCTTTTTTCAGTTTGTTTTCAGGGTCTTTTATATGATAGGCCCACAAACTTATTTTTGAATAGGGAAGAGGTGGCTGACATATCCATGAAATGCAAGTTGGATTTGAAATATTTTCTGGATTTGAAAAGTCCATTTCTCTTAAATATTCTACCTGATTGTATAAATCACTGCAGAAAAATCTTCTAAAAACAGATGTCTCCTCACTTATTCCTTTTTCTTTAAGTGTTTCAGTATAAGCATTGTATATCCATTTAAGTTGTGTTCTGAAATCTCCAAATTCTTTTGGTGTAAAACTGAAATGAAATTCTTCAACTCCTGATTTTCCTTTAAAAGAAGAATATTTTATCTCAACTGGTATTCCTTTAATTTCAATTTTATTTTTTTCCATTTTTCTCCTTTCAAATAATTTCAAACATCAATGCAGGCAGAAATCCTTTTGAACTTCTTTGTTTTTTTTGAGATGTTTCTTCCTTTGGTTCACTGAAAACCTCAATTATCAAATTGTCTGAAAATCCTTTTTTTATTTTAGGTTCTGCCTTTATTCTGAAACTTACAGTATCATTTTCAATTTTTAAATCTTCTATTGTTATTCCATCGGGTGGGTCTTTCAATTCAAGTGTAATTTTTTCATTTTCAGAATATCCTGAAATTTTACCCTCAATTTTAACTGAACCACCGGAAGGAATTTTTATAAATTTTTCATTCAAAGATATAGGTTGACTCTTAAAAAATCTGCTTCTACCAGGATAAAAGAGTAATTCGGAAGAAGGAAGAAGATGATAATATGCAAATGCCTGCATCATTTCATCTGCTGGAATTGCTTCTCTCTTTATAAGTTTTCCATTTATATTTACGGTTCCTTCAATTTTTATCCTAACAGGTTTATTAAGGAAGTTGAAATTGGTATCAGCAGTAATTGTCATACATATTTTATCCTTACCTTTTGGAATTTTATTTCCACTTAAAATGAGTCCTTCAGGACAATCCTTTAACGAAACTTCTATCTCTCCATCAAATCCATCTTTCCTAACAGCATAAATATAAAAAGGAACTGTATTGTTTGATGTAATATTTATGGCTGAAGGAACTATAAATATTTTAAAATCTGGTTTGCTTTTCTCAATTCTTAAACGATAGATATATTCATCGCCACCATGACCTTTTACATCTGTAATTTTAAAGTAATATATTCCATCATCCGGGATTTCATAATAAATATAAGAGTCGGCATGATGTGTAATTGTATCAAAACTTTTGTCAAAATAGTCATCATTTGAAATTAGAACTTTTCCAGAGGAATCCATAAGTGTAATAATTGAATCAAGTGGAAAATTTAAACGACGGCTATAAACTTCTGCAACAATTTTATCACCTTTTGAACATTTAAATTTATATATATCAATATCTCCACTTTTTGAAATTGTTCCATTTACTATTTGAGGCATTATAATTTGCATTGCATTTTTCAAACTATCATTTGGTTCTCTTTCATTTATTTCAGGTATTTCGTCCACCATATAATATATTTGATTTGAATATATACCGTTAAAGTCAAAACTTTTTCTATGAATCCCTATATCTTCTGTATCAAGTTCAACTGTTTTTTGGGGTAAATTCCATCCATATATTGAAACAATTGTTTTTTCATATCTTTCTCCACCTGGTGGGAAAATATGTGTTATGAATGGTTTTTCTCCAATAAATAATCTGTAAACAAAATCTTCCCTTCCGCGATATAGGGCATCTCTGACTTCTATCATATATTCACCATCTTTTTTTACTTCATAAAAAATTACAGGGTCTGGATTGAAATAATAATCATCTGCATATGCAATTTCTCTACCGGAAGAATCATAAAGAGTTAAAACCCCCTGAAACCATCCAGGAACAGCATCTGCCATAAAAGGAATAATTTCTCGTCCTTTAAGTTCAATAACAAGTTTTTGTCCTTTTTTTGCATTAAAATAAAATCTGTCAACATCTCCAGGAGTAATCTGACCATTTATAATTAAGGGAATATCAAAAACTTCTTTAAGTGGGTCAAAAATTGTATAGTATGGGATTTTCTCTTTTTCTTTTACTTCTTTATATTCACTTACATAGAAATTTAGAAAGTTGGTAAGGCCTAAAGGTGATTGAACTCTCAATTCATAAATTCCAGGTTCTGTATCAGGAGAAATTTCAACTTTTATCATTACTTTTTCCTGAATTGACCTTTTTATTTGTTCAGTTCTAAAAGGACCTAAAAAAGTTTCAGCAATAAATCTTAACTCCTCAAATGATTTATTTTCAAGGTTTTCAAGTAAAGGGTGTTTTGGTAATTTCACTCCATCCATTTCATAAACTATTTCTGGTTTTCTGTATTCTTTTCTATACATGTTTGTTATAATTTCTCTTAAATTCTTTGCCAGAAGTCGTTTTTGCTGGGGATTTAATGAAGGCAAAGGATTGACCTGAAGAACTTTAATTTTATCTGTTGAAAAATAAGCATTTCTTGCTCCTCTTATGTTCTGCCCTCCAACAATTATTTCAAGAGTAGTTCCTCTCTGTCCACCTGCTTGATAAACGTATCCAATAGATGGTTGATTTGTCATAATTTGAGCAAAAATAAAATTGCATGAAATTAGAAAAATTAAAAAAATACTTCTTTTATTCATACATTATCTCCTTCAGAAGTCCTTTTTTTGGTCCCTTTTCAATTGGAGGTAAAATTCTCGCATCTTTTCCAAATTTTTCAGGGAATTTTCCCTCAGGGTCAATGCCTAAAAGATAATAAATACTTCCGAGTAAATCTTTTGGATATACAGGTCTGTCAATCACTTCTTCCCCTTTTTCATCACTTTTTCCAACAACACATCCTCCTTTAAATCCACCTCCGGCAACAAGAACTGAAAAACATTTACCGTAATGGCCTCTTCCTCCATTCCATGGCGGTTCCCACTGAACTTTTGGAGTACGGCCAAATTCTCCTGATACCCATATAATTGTTGAATCAAGAAGTCCTCTATCTGAAAGGTCTTTAATAAGAGAAGCGAGTCCCATATCAAGTTCAGGAAGTTTCTGTCTCATCTGTTGAAAGTGGTTGTTATGTGTATCCCATCCCCTGTAATTTATTGTTACATAGACAACTCCTTTTTCAATCAATCTTCTTGCCACAAGACACGATTGCCCAAAAGTATTTCTGCCATACATATTTCTTACCTCTTCTGGTTCGGTTGAAAGGTCAAAAACCTTTGCAATTTCTCCTGATATTATTTCGTATGCTTTTTCTCTACATAAATCAAACCATTGAAATTCTTTACTCCAAGGGATTAATTTACCAAGTATATCTATTGAATATAAAAGTTCTTTCCTTGCATTTTTTCTTTCTTCTGATATTCCTTCAAGTACAATACCTTCAACTGCAAATGGGGTTCTGTTTGGGTCTCCACCTGTTACAAATGGTTTATATTTAGGCCCAAGAAATCCACACTCTGAAAATCTACCCTGGGAAGTTGTAAGTACAATATAAGGTGGAAGAATTCCTTTGTATCCATAGTCATATCCTTTAAATAATGAAACAACCGCTCCAATAGAGGGATAAACAAGATTTTCTTCTGAGGAATGACCTGTTTGCATTAAATATGCAGCAGTTTCATGAGCATTTATTCCATGGGTCATACTTCTTATAATTGAATATTTATCAGCAAGTTTAGCAAGATTTACAAGAAGTTCATTTATTTCTATTCCAGGAACATTTGTTGGTATTGATTTAAAAGGCCCTGTGTAGTCGTATCCAGCATTTGGTTTTGGGTCAAAAGTATCAAGATGAGACGGTCCTCCCCAAAGCCAGATTTGAATAACTGCTTTTGGTCTTATTTCTGACTGCGAATAGGATTTTTGGGAAAAATTGAAAACAATGAAAATAACCATAAAAATTTTAAAAATTTTATTCATCTTTTTCCTCCTAATGCTTGTACAAAAACTCCTTACTGTTAATTAAAGCCCATACAATATCTTCAACTGCTTGATTAAAAGATATACCCTGCTTTTGAAAATAACCTTCAAGTAGTTCAATTTCAGATTTAGATGGATACCTTGATAGTAAAGAGAGATAAATATTTTCAATTATTTTTTTTCTATCTCCTTTTGCCTCTCTCATTAATTGTCTTATATAATTACTTGATTGAATCTTTTTATGTAATTCAGATGAATTTAAAAGATACCTCATCTGTGCCTCATTTATTTTATTATTTCTTTCTGATTCAAGTCCTGTATCTCTTGGAGGCCTTCCAAATAATTCAAGAAAAGGGCCTGTTATACTACCATCCGCAAGTAAAATATTTCTTTGAGATGATGGTATGAAAGTATATGGTTCAGGGATTTGACTTACATATTCAATTCCACTTCCAGAAAATTTACATATTATATCAAGTAAAACCTCTGCCTCAAGTCGTCTTGGCAAATAATAAGCAAAATATTTCTCACCTTCAGGATTATTATCTCTCGGTATAAATGATTGCTGGTAAACTCTTGAATTAAAAATAATTTTATAAATGTGTTTTAAATCATAATTTGATTTAATAAGTTGGTTTTCAAGATAATTTAAAAGTTCAGGAATTGCTGGTGGATTATCAGGTCCTATATCATCTGGTTCATGAATTATCCCTCTTCCAAAAATCCATGACCATATTCTGTTTACAATGTTCTTTGAAAAGTATGGATTATCGGGTCTTATAAGCCAATCAGCAAAAACAGTTCTCGGGTCTTTATCAGGTGGGATTTTAATTTTATTTCCATCAGGAAAAATTGCCTCTATTGTTTCTGAATTCTCTGGATTAAAATAAACTATTTCCTCTTTCCATTCAAGAGTTTTTTTATAAGAGACCTTTGAGAAAAATTTACTCATCCCTGTTTTAATATCATCGGGCAACTTCTCAAATCTTACACCCATAAAAGTTAGAGACACACAGGAAGCAATTGAATAAGGGTCTCTTTTCCCAACCGCTCTATAAAAATTTACTGGAGGAACTCTGAAATTACTTCCACTTGAAGTAAGAAGTTCTCTAACAAATTTATCATATGGTTTATTTTCAACTAAAGAATTGAGTATCCACTTATGATATGCCTGAACTCCGTTAGGCCAAAGATTTATAGGGAATTCTGCCTTTATCCTTAAAATATCACACCATTTCATAGACCAGTATTCAGCAAATTCTTTTTTTTCAAGTAATTTATCAATAAGGACTTTTCTTTTATCAGGATTTTTATCATTGAGAAAATCAATTACTTCTTCTACCTCAGGAAGCATTCCAATTGTATCAAGATAAATTCTTCTTATAAAGACCTCATCTGAACAAGGGAAGGCATGCTTAATATTTAATTTTTCAAGTTTTGAAAAGACATATCTATCTATTTCACTTTCAAGAGTTGACCAGTTTTCCTGTTCATATAAATTTAAAGAGTTCTGGCTATTTAAAATTATTACCTGAAAAAATATCACAAAAATTAACTTCTTTATCTTTTCCATTCCATATATTTTGACTTCTAAAAACTGAAAAAGTTTATTTAAGTTACCTGAATTATTATTACCTTTTGAGTATGAAGCATGGATTTATTCTGAACATTTTGACAGATTATTTTAAAACCTCTTTCAATCTTTTTATAATTTCTTTTTTTGCCTTTTTACCGTATTCTTTATTTGCTTTTTTTGCTTCTTTTGAGTACCATTTTTCTTTACTATATTTTTTCATTTTTACACCGGAAGGATAGAATACCATCATCAGAGATGTTTCTTGTTTTCCAGCATGGTCAATTGGATATTTTTTTTGTGTTTCTTCATCCATAAAAGGTATTATCTTTATCCAACTGAATGGGTCAGTTCCTTTCTCATGTTGTATATAATAATTTTGTGACTCTTCTTTTCCCCACCATCCTTCACCATATCTTTTTTCAAGAAATTCAAATATACTTTCTCTTGCAGCAAGTTTAAAAGCAAGGTCTGTTGGCATTCCTGCAATAAAATTTTCACTTTGATGATGAATAATGACATAAATATTTCTAAAGCCAACCCTTAAAAGATTTTCAAATAGATTTTTTGCAAATTTGTATATAACCTCGGGCTTTATATGAATTGTCCCATTTCCTTCAGGAGGTTCAACTGCATAACTTGCACATCCATAGTAAAAAGGTGGTAAAATTATAATTTCCATTTCTTTTTCTATCTCTTCAAGTGCTTTTAAAACAAGCAGAGTATCAACTCCTATACATAGATGTTCACTGTGATATTCTATAACTCCAACAGGCAAAACTATGGGTATATTTTTCTTAATTGCTTCTCTTATTTGTTCTGGAAACATATTTTCATATCTCATTTTTTTCCCTGTTTTTATATTTCAATTATTTCCATATACTTGCTTGACAAAAGTTCTACACCTTCTTTTTTAACAACCATTTTTAGATTTATATTACCTTTCATTCAGTTTTCCCTTTTGTTTATTTCCACCAGAAAAGTATTCCAAGATTAAATGGTTTCCCATCCCTTAAAATTTCAAATCCTTTTGTCAATTCTTCACTTGTAAATCTGTGTGTTATCATTTCAGAAATTTTTAAAATCCTTTTTTTTATATAGTCAAGAGTTTCATAAAAATCAATTGTATCTATTCCTATTGTTGTTTTTATAGTAATTTCTCTTATTTTTATCTGGTCAAGGTCAATAGCACATTTTTCTTTATCAAAATACTGTGCCTGAAGTAAAATTTTCCCTCTAAATTTTGTAATTTGAACAAGTTTATCTGTAGTATTTGGGTCTCCAACAGTATCATATAAATGGTCAAAACCTTCAGGTGCAATCTCTTTTAATTTTTCATCAATCTCTTTATCATCAATTAAAAATGAAAATTGAGTAAACTTTTTTCCGAATTCAACTCTTTCAGGGTCTTTATCTATTAAAATAGGTACTGCATTTCTATAAATTGAGAGTTGACATGCACATAATCCAAGAAATCCAGCACCTATTATGGCAATTTTTTCTCTACTTTTTACTTCAAGTGCTTTTATCCCTCTTGTTGCAACAGCAGAAAGTTGAGTAAAAACAATTGTTTCAAGTTCAAAGTTATCAGGTATCTTTGAAGAAATGAACCAGTAATTTTTCCAATTCCCTACAGAATGAGAAACATGGGCTCCCCACATTCTATAAATATTTTCTTTCCATCTATTATCAATTCCATAAACAATATCTCCTTCTTTAAAATTTTTTACATTTTTCCCAACTTTCTCAATTATACCAATTCTGTGATATCCAGGAACACATGGAAATTTTGTTCCTATATGTTTCCCTTTTAAAACCCATCTTTCTGTTCCAGGAGAGATTGCAGAAATTATTGTTTTAACTTTTATATCCTCATCTTTCATTTCATCAAGTGTTAATTCAGATATTTCAAATTTGTTTGCTTCTTGATATATTAATGCCTTAATTTTCATTCTACACCTCCATTTTAAAAACAATTTTAAATGCTTCTTTTTTTCTTATTAGTTGAAATCCATATTCTATTTCTTCAAATGGTAAAATATGTGAATAAAAAAGAGATGGTTTCAAAATATTCATTTCTGTAAGTTTTAAAATATAGTTATGTGTTATTGGTTCAGAAGGTCCTTTTAGAATAAATTTTCCTGTTTTCTCATACTTTTTAAATGGAGATGGTTCACTGTAACTTGCATATGGAGCAATTTTACCGTTTTCTGAAAGAAGATTTATTACACTTAAAACAAATTCTGTATTTCCTGTGGTATCAATAATAAAGTCAACTCCTTTTCCATTTGTTATCTCTTTTACTTTTTCAATTTTTTCATTTTCTGTATTTATTATAAAATCTGCTCCTATTTTTTTTATATGTTCAAGTGTTTTTGAATTTCTTCCAGCAACTATAACTGGAAAGCATCCAATCAATTTTGAAAAATAAACCAAACTCATTCCAACAGGTCCTGAACCAAGAATTAACAATGAATTTTCAAATTTACAGCCAATATTTAATAAAAAACTTGCTGTTTCTTTAAGTGTTATAAAAATTGTTGCATCAAAAGGAGAAATATTTAATTCTTCGGGTATTTTCTGTTGATAAACTGTATAATGATTTATTTCTTTTTCTTTATTATCTTCCTTCATCGCCTTTATATCCGTTATTTTCCCGTATTCTGAAAATCCTCCAATCGCTGACCAGTATAAATCAATTTTTTCTCCAGGGTAAACACAGGTCGTTCTTAAAAAAATCTCTCCTTCTTTAATATATCTGACCTTTTTGCCTTTTTTGATGACAACTCCAACACTCTCATGACCAAGAATGACAGGATAGTTTTTACACCAGAACATCTTTCCATCAATTATTTTAAGGTCTGTTCCGGTACAGGTAGCACAGGCAAGTGTTTTACATAGACATTGATAATCATTTATTTCAGGTATTGAAACTTCTTTTATTTTTACATCTCCTTTTCCTTCAGTTATTGCTGCTTTCATTTTATTAATCCATTTTTTCAATTACAACCATTTGATAACCAGCCATTGATTCAATTTTGAACCATATATAATTACCTTCTTCTTTAAATTCAATTTCTTCATTTGAGGGTACAAGGTAAATTCTTTTAATCTTCTTTTTATCTATATTTTTAACTCCTATTTCTATATCCTTTAAAATCAATGGTTCTTCAATTATCTGCATACTTTTTCCCCTTAACTCAGGGATATATGCAAGTATATGGATAATATTTTTATTTTTCTGAGAAGCCAAAGTTATCTGTACAAATGATGGAATATTTTTATGTTTAATCAATGGTTCTGGATAAATTTTTTCAAGGCAGTTATACAGTAATTTTTTGTAATAGATATAGGCGTGATTGTGATAATTTTTAAAAACTGGAAAACTGAAATGGATTATATTTCCAAACTGTACAATTGCTGGTCTTCCTGTATTTTTTTCAGGTGGAGTATATAAATTTTCATGTTCCCAATCCCATGATTTATAATTGAAATACGGTTTGTAAATATAAGCAATAATTTTACTTCCCTTTTTTGCCTTTATTGAAATTCCCTGGTCATAAATTGTTAAAGGCATATCTGGAATTCCATCTGAAAATTCTTTTTCACCAACAAAATAAGTTGGATTGTTTTCTTCCTCTCCTTCAAATTCAATTTTATAATCATCAAATATAAATTTTTTCTTTTCTAAATCAAAACATGAAAGGTCAGAACTGATTAGAATACCACCTTTTTTCAAATGTTTTTTCAATTTTTCTCTAAGGTTTTTATCAACTTTAATATTATCAGGAAGAATTACAATTTTATATTTTGATATATCATCCGTCCCATCACTCACATCAAACTGATATTTAAGTTCAGAAAGCATTCTTGTTGCTCCTGCCAAACTTGAATAATCAAAATGGTAACCATAAAACATTGAAAGATTTGGTTCAATAATTACCATCTCTGTTATATTTTCTGCATTTTCTGTAAATTCTTCAATTTTTTTTATTTCTGAATAACATTTTCCTATTAAATCATAAACTTCTTTTTCAAGTTTCCCTCTTGGATGCATATGGTCTCCAATTGAACAGGTTCCCCCATTTGAAACTGAATAATAAAGGTCAAACATTAAAGAATGGAATGTTCTCAATCCACCAAAATCACCCCATCCTTTATGAAATCTTCCTGTCATTGTGAAAAATGGTTTTTTAAGTGTTCTTGCATATCTTATAATCCATGGAAGAAAATCATATCCCCATCCACCTGTTGGAAGGACTTCAAGTTCTAAATGCGTTGGCTGTTTCCTGTAAGGAAGTCCATTGAAAAAAAGAAAAATATCTTTATTTTTCCTTTTTAAAATTTTTTTAACTTCCTCCATAAACTTTTCTGTAATCATCCAGCAAAAATCCCTTGCCTTTATTTCATCAGAAGGGTCAATATTCAATTTTTTCATTTCTCTTACACATTCACCACCATAGCAAGGAGAAAGAGTGAAACAGTCAAGGAAAATTCCATCAACAGGGTAATTATCAATGACTTCTTCAATCATACCAAGTATATAATCTTTAAAATCTGTATTCAGACACATCTTTCTGAAAAAATGTCCCATATACTGCATTTCTGCAATCTGACCTTCTTTATTTACCTTACACCAATCTCTATGCCTTACTGAATTTTCATGGTCAAGTCCCACATTAAAATAAGCACTAACCATTATCCCTTCTTTATGACATTCTTCAATAATTTCTCCAAGAAGGTCTCTTTTTTTAAGTCCTGGATGGATTATTCCTATTTTTGTTGGATAATATGCAAAACCAAGATTACATTTTGCAAAAGTTGTTATATAATCCACATTCGCTTCTTTCAGTGTTTTTACAAATTCTTTACCGTTAAAATCAATACCGACATCATAAACCCCAGGCATCGTGTGGAAGTCAAGATGTATCGCTCTTTTAGGAAACCATTTTTTCAATTCCATTACCCCCTTTGTTTTTCAGGATTATTTTAAATTTAATTAAAAATTTGTCAAAAAAATTTGACTTTTAACAATTAATTATTTTAAATATTTTGAAATTGTTCTCCCTTAAAAAGGAGAACGAAAAAAAATTAGTTGCTGGGAATTTTTATATCAGGATAAAGGTGGTTATGGAACGTGTATACTTAAGAGAATATATACCCTTTATTGACAATTCTATTATTTTTAACAATTTTGGGCATTACATAAAAAGTATGTAAAAATAATGGAAGATGATGTTTATTAAGGAGAAAAAATGAAACTTGTGTTTATTGGAGGAGGAGCACATAGGCATCTTGGGATTATAAGGGCAGTTCTTGATGATGAAGCAATATCTTCTTTATGTGAAATTTGTCTGTATGATTTGAATAAAGTTGTTCCCTTATCCCACTTTTAAAGTGGGATTGGAGAATTGTTCAACTATTCCTTTTCCAACAACATCTTCTTCTTTTTAATCCCCACCTTTTACAATATAATGTGGAAGTATTTTTTTTATTAATCTTTCTGGTGTTTTTTCTCCAAATAAAACAACATAATTAATCATTTCAAATGAAGATAAAATTTCTGCCCTCTCCTTTTCATCAATTATAGGTCTTTTTTCTCCTTTAATTTTTTTTATTGATTTGTCTTTATTTAATCCAACAATAAGAACATCTCCAAGTGATTTTGCTTTTTTTAATAGTTTTATATGGCCTGGATGAATAATATCAAAACATCCATTAGTAAAAACAATAATTTTGCCTTCTTTTTTTAATCTTTTAGAAATCTTTTCAATCTCTGAGAAGTTTTTTATTTTAGACATTTTTAAAATTCTAACTCAATTAAATAGGAAAAAAGATGATATATTATTAGATGTATTTCCTGAACCCTTTCTGTTTGTAAGGTTGGAACAGATATATTGTAATCAGAGATTTTTTCAAGGATATTTGGAGATTTACCTGTAAAAGAGATAATATTCATTTTAATTTTTTCGCTACTTTTGCCGCTTCTATGACATTTTTTGATTCACCAGATGTTGAAAAGCATATTAAAATATCGTTTTCTTTACCAAGTGCCATAACCTGTTTTGAAAATATCTCTTCAAATTTATAATCATTTCCTATGCTTGTTATGATAGATGTATCAGTAGTTAAAGAAATAAAAGGTAATGGCCTTCTTTTCTTTTTATATCTATTCACCATTTCACCTGCAAAATGTTGACAGTCAGCAGCACTTCCACTATTTCCGCATAAAAGAATCTTATTCCCTTTTTTTAAACTTTTTACAATAAGCTCAGAGATTTCAATGAGTTTTTCAAAAAGATTAAATTTTAAAAGAGAATTCAAAACTTCCATATGTGTTTCTATTTCACTTATCATATTTGAAACATAAATCTCTATATTTGATACCCTTTCAACTCCAATTGTGTCTTGAAGATAATTTTTTTTAATTCCTGAATATTACTGCATATATCAGGTATATTAAGATTTGAAAAAAGTTTTAAATTTATTTTTGTTTCAAGCCCTTTCGGAGTTACAAATGTTTTAACCTTAATTGTTTTTATCCCATCTATTTCCTTAAGAATTGTTGTAGTTATTGAGTCTTTTATTGCTTTTAGAGATACTCTTACTTTTCCACTAGGATTATCAAAAGAAATTGCCTTTGTTCTATAAATATAATCAATCCAGTTAACAACATAGATAATTCCAATAATCAATACAATAGTTGCAAAAATTTCAACTTTATATAAGTTATTTTTTATAAAATTTATAAAACTTTCGCATAAATTTTCATTTGAAAAAAAAGATAAAAGACAGAATACAAAAAATATCCCCATCAAAATATAAATTGTTCCTACAATTCTGCTCCATATTTTCATATTTACCCCTTTATAAATCTTTTCATTGATTTTTCAAAAATAGTCAAATTTTATGCCCAGAAAAGGGTATTTCCAGTTTTCCCTGTAATTAGATCAACTATAATAAATAAACCACTGATAACAAATTGCCCTATTATAAGACCAATAAATAACCCTTTAAATTTTTCATAAATTTTTGCTCCCCCATATCTTAAAATTAAAACCTTTAAGCCAGGAAATAAAAATAGAAAACCATAAAGCATTTGTCATCATTATTGTGGAAAAAGCAAAACCGAGTGGATGAAAAGGAAAATTTAAAAATCTCAATCTCATTATAAATAAAAAAACTGTAAAGAAAGCGCCTATCCCAGTAAATCCAATATACTGCCAGTCAGGACCTTTGGGATTTTTTATTTTATCTGCAACATACTTTAAAGGATACTGAGGTCCCGCTACAAAAAACCATTGATTTGCATTTATTCCACCATATTTATAACATAGAATTATAGTTGCCCATATTGACGAAAATAGGGTAATAAAAATTGAAATTATTATTGCCCAGAAGATAAGTCTTTTTTTCTTTTTTATATTTTCAGCCATTTTCAATCCATTTGCAACTGAAGCCATAACAAATGTTCTAACATCTGAAGAATAAACAAAGGTTAATCCAAGACCAATAAGATTGGAGGGTCCAAGGCGAGTAGAACCAAGAAAAGAATTTATTATAACAGGTGATATCACAGGTGCTCTTGTTGCTGCAAGTCCTCCTTCACATATTACCCTTGTTATTCCTATATAAATTAAAAAGGCAAAAAATATAAATAAAATAGCAGGTAAAGGTGAAATACCTGAATACAAAAGCCAGAAATAAATAAATAAAAGAGAAAAAATTAAACCGAAAAACGAAATTTTTGGTGAGATAATTTCATCTTCTTCTTTTGTTCTTATTATATTTATTAAATTTTTTCTTGAAATCCATAATCCATATAAAACAATAACAATCAAAGAACCAAGAGATTGCCATCCAAGTAAGGGTCTATCAGCATTATAAGGTAAAAATTCTTGACTTCCAAACCCTGTAATATTAAAAAAACCCTGTTCAATCGTTGTTAAAAGGCAGAAAAACCATAAAGAAAAGGCAAGTGGTAAATTTACAAGATATGTAAAACCGATCATGGGAAAACTTATTCTGAAATGTAAATTTAATGTCTTTCTAAATATTGGGACATTTCTTACCAATGTAAGTGGTGGAATATTCGGGAAATAAAAGTGTAATCCATTTATAAGTCCAAATATAAAAGGTATTAAAAATCCAAACCAAAAAAGTCCATTTTTAAAAATATTTGTATTTTCGCTGTTTATAAGTTCAATTGGTGCTTTTGTCATTGGATAGTTTAATTTTTCATTTTCTGACCATTGTTTATGCAATATAATCATTATAAAAATCATTGCAAGATAAATAAAAAGAATTAAAAAAATCCAAATAGAAAGCGGTTTAATCCATGGCCCCCATGGTAATTTCTCTCCTTTTGGTATTCCTTCAAAAAACCATGTTATCGCTTTTTCATCTTGAACTATTAAATTTCTTTTAAGATGAGGAAGAATAATTGTATCCCATTCATTTTGAGGATTTGAGTAATATTTAACTCCTGCAATTAAAGGAACAAGATATAAAGTAAGTCCCATTGTAGGAATTGAACAGGAAACAATCATCATAATGTAGATAATTATGAGTTCTTCTGTCTTAAACCCTTCTTTTTTAAAAATTTTTTTAAAGAGATAATTGAAAAGTGTAATAAAAAATATAAAAAATATTGCAAAACCAGTTGTAAAATCAAGTGTCATATAAGAACCTTGAATTTTAACAAGATTATAAATATCAGCAGTTCCTATAATAAAACACAAAATTGCTCCGATAATAAGCGCTCTCATTTCTTTTTTACTAATTACAAATTTTATTATATTTTAATTTAAAGAGAGTATAAAAGTCAAAAAACGTATTTCCTCAAAATTAAATCTATTTGAAATTATATTTTTATAAGAGATTTTTCTTTTCACCTTTTCATTTAATATGCTTTTTATCAAGTTTATTTTTGAGGAATGTCGGACACTTGCCCAATGGGATAAAAGAAAAGGGAAGAAAATGGAAAATGTGATGATATTTTTGAGTTTTTTCTTGGGTTTTTAAATGTAGTAGTTGTTATTGTTTTACCCATAGTGCTCGGAAGAAGGACAGATGAACTAATAAGTACCTAAGATGAAAGAGCAAAAAAGATGATGGAAGAAGGGAACAAAAGAGTACAAGAGATACTGGAAAAGATGGACGAAAGAATGGAGAGGATGGATAAAGACCACAAAGAAATGCTTGAAAGGATGGATGATGCATTGAGGTTTATAGGCACATTAATAAATTGTTCCCTTATCCCACCTTTAAGGTGGGATTGGAGAATTGTTGACGATTAAGGGTTTTAGATGGATATTTTTTAGAAATAAGGAAATGTTGTATAATTGAAAAAGTATTAAAGGATTATAAAAGGAGGGGATATGAGAAATTTATTGTTTAATTTATGCAAAATAAAAAATGCACGGGTAAAAAGGATTTCAAGTTATGATATGGAAGGAAGAAATAAAGATGCATGGACAATATCCCCGGGAGAAACAAAAACAATTGCAGAAATTGATGGGCCTGGATGTATAACTCATATCTGGATGACTCAGGGAGGACCTTTATTTTTATATAGAGAAGTAATTTTAAAATTTTACTGGGATGGAGAAGAAAATCCAAGTATTCTTGTACCTCTTGGTGATTTTTTCTGCCTTGGGCATTCTCTTGTTAATTCTTTCTGTTCTTTACCCTTTACTGCTTCAACTGCAAATCCATATAAATTCGGTGCTGGATGTGCTTTAAACTGTTATCTACCCATGCCTTTCAGAAAACATGCAAAAATAGAAATAACAAATGAAGGAAATCAGGCATATAATCAGTATTTCTATATTGACTACGAAATTTATGAAGATGATTTGAAAGAAGATATTGCCTATTTACACAGTCAGTGGAGAAGGGAAAATCCAACTCCTGGGTGGGGACCTGAAATACCTGTAAATACTCCTGAAGCAGATATTGTTAATAAAGAAGAAATTGCATACAAAAATAATTATGTTATTCTTGAAGCAGAAGGTAAAGGGCATTATATTGGATGTAATATTTCAGTTACAAATTTTCATGGAACATGGTGGGGGGAAGGAGATGATATGATATGGGTTGATGGGTACAAATGGCCACCTGATTTACATGGAACTGGAAGTGAGGACTATTTCAATCAGGCATGGGGTATGCAAAATAATGCTTTTCTTTTTAATGGTTCTTCAATATTTGAAGGTCTTTCTGTTTTCGGACATAATCTTTATGATGGTAAATTACAGGGCGGATACCAGACATCCTATGTTTTTCATTTAACAAATCCAGTTCATTTCAAAAAATCAATAAAGGTAACGATAGAACACGGACATGGAAATCATACTTCAAATGATTATTCTTCAACTGCATACTGGTATCAGATAGAGCCACATAAAAAATTTGATATTCTACCTGTTGAAAAGAGATATCCTGTATTGCTTTCTTTTGTAAATCCAGAAAATTTGAAAACAGAAAAAAGAGATATAATAATAACTGAAGAAATGAAAGAAATGAAAAAGAGAAAGAAATGAAAATAATAGATATACATACACATGCCTTTCCTGATAATGTAGCAGAAAAAGCAATACCTCTGCTTGAAGAAGAGGGAAAAATAAAGGCGAAACTTGATGGAAAAATTTCATCTCTTTTATTTTCAATGGATAAATATGGAATTGAAAAAAGTGTTATATGTTCAATAGCAACAAAAATTACCCAGTATAACTCAATTTTAAAATGGTCAAAAGAGATATCCTCTGAAAGAATTATTCCATTTCCTTCTTTTCATCAGGATGACCCACTTGTTTTTGAAAGGATAGAAGAAATAAAGAAAGAAGGATTTAAAGGTATAAAACTTCATCCATATTATCAGAAATTCACGGTTGATGAAGAAAAAATGATGAAAATTTATGAAAAGATTTCAAAGGAAGGTTTGATACTTGTTCTGCATACCGGTTTTGATTTTGCTTTTGAGAGGATAAGAATTGCAGACCCTGAAAAAATTATGAATGTAAAGAAAAATTTCCCTGACTTAAAACTTATTACAACACATCTTGGAGCATGGGAGGACTGGGATAATGTTGAAAAATACTTAATTGGAAAGGAAATTTATATGGAAATTTCTTTTTCTCTTGAATTTCTTGAAAAGGAAAGGGCAAAAAGAATGATTTTGTCTCACCCTCCTGATTATATCTTATTCGGAACTGATTCTCCATGGACAGACCAGGGCGAAACATTGAATTTACTCAGACAACTTAAACTTCCATCAGATATTGAAGAAAAAATTTTATATAAAAATGCAGAAAGAATTCTTTTTAAAAAGGAGAGTTAAAATGAAAGGTGCATTTTTGACAAAGCCATATAGTATTGAAATAAGGGAAATAGAAAAACCTGAAATTAAAAATTCAGATGATGTTTTGATAAGAATTAAAAGTGTTGGTGTATGCGGTTCAGATGTTCATTATTATAAAGAAGGAAGAATTGGTGATTTTGTAGTAAAAGAGCCATTGATTTTAGGACATGAAAGTTCAGGGATAATTGAAAAGGTTGGAAAAAATGTAAAGAATTTAAAAGAAGGAGATAGAGTTGCAATAGAACCAGGTATTCCTTGCAGAAAATGTGATTACTGTAAAGAGGGAAGGTATAATCTCTGTCCTGATGTTGTATTTTTCGCAACTCCACCAGTAAACGGTACTTTCTGTGAATATATTGTTCATCCTTCAGATTTTGTTTATAAAATACCAGAAAATTTATCTCTTGATGAAGCAACATTAATTGAGCCATTTTCTGTTGGAATTCATGCCTGTAATTTAATAAATTTAAAACCAGGTGAAAAAGTAATTGTATCTGGACTTGGACCTGTTGGACTTCTTGCTTTACTTTCTGCAAAAATATATGGTGGGATTGTTTATGGAATTGAAAAGAGTGAAAAAAGGATTGAATTTGCAAAAAATTTCGGTGCTGAATATGTATTTGATACAAAAAAGACAGAAATAAAAGAAATTAAAAATCTTTTACCTGAAAAAGTAGATGTTGTTTTTGAATGTTCCGGATATTCAGGTTTAATGGAAGAGACAATTAACTGGGTGAAAAGAGGTGGAAGGATTGTCTTTATTGGCTTGGGAACAGATTTTGTCAACCTTAATATTTCCAGAGTAACAAACGAAGAAATAAAAATTTCAGGTATTTTCAGATATGTAAACACATATAAAAGAGCAATTGAAATGATAAGTAAAAATAAAATCAATCTTAAGGAGTTAATAAGTAAAAATTTCCCTCTTGACAGAGTGAAAGATGCGCTTGAATATCCCGGTAAAAATCCTGACAGTATTAAAGTTATTGTTAATCCCTAATTTAGATAAAAAAATCTTTTTCTGTAAGGGAATATCCTCTTATATGTCCATTAGGTGCATCATCAACAATATAATTAACTATATAAATTTCACCATCTTCAAACTGAACCCATCCCGAATATCCTGTGTCAGAAAATTTGCTTCTGTCATAATCAATCGGTTTTATTCTTGTATGTGCCTGATTTCTTTCTTTTGAAAGTGCAGATTCAATATCTGTTAATGTTGCAAAAAAATTCTGTGTCCACCATCCAAGCCATCCTTTTCCTCCCTGACAGAATCTATGAGTAATAAGAATATAACCGCTTTTCAACAATCCACTTACAGGTCTGTGGCATCCTGGAATTGGGAAGGGATAAGGACCCTCCCATGTTTCACCGTTATCATATGAAATCGCTTTAAAACAATCAAGACCGAGAAAACTATTTTCTCTCATAAAAGTTACAAGTTTACCATCAGGAAGTTCAAGGATACTGCCTTCACATAGATTAAGTCCTTCTTTTGATGCAATTTTAACCTGTCCATTCCATTTTTTCCCTCTATCATCAGAAATATAAACCATCTGTTCAAGATAACCCTTCTCATTATATCTCTGTGAAGCAATAAGATATCTTCCATTTTTAAGTTCTTTTAGTTTATCAGGTACAAAACCAGGTATGGGAAGTTCTATTTTTTTACTCCATGTTTTACCTTCATCCAAACTGTACCACATAAAAAGTTTTCTCAATTTTATATCCTTTTCTCCTGCTCCTTTATCACAAATTATAACAACTTTTCCATCACTTAAATGAGAAATTCTCGGACAGTTCCATCCAGAGTCAACTTCAGAAAGATGAAATTTATCTGACCATGTTCTTCCCCTATCTGAACTTACTTTATAAACAACTCTTGAATAACTTCTGTCTGCATGATGTTTACATTCAAGAAAAACACATATCAATTTACCCGAAGGTAATAGAACAACATCAGGAAATGCTTCATAAATACTATCATCCCTGCTTATAATAAACTTTTCCATCTTTCCTCCTTTTTATCTTTCTGCAATCTATCGTAACTTAAATGATATGTCAAATTTAAAAATATATTTTTTGAAAAGATTAAAAATTTAGGATAAAATAGAAATGGTAAAAAGGGGGCAAAGATGGTGAATGCGTCTGAATTGAAAGGAGGAATGATAATAAAAAGAGAGGGGAAATTGTATAAGGTTATTGAAGCAGAGACAAAAGCCAGAACAGCCCAGTTTTCAAGTTATACACATCTTAAACTTCAGGATTTGAAAACAGGACATGTTCACGATTTAAGATTATCACCTGATGAAAAAATAGAGAATGTTGATATTGAGGAGATTGAAATGGAATACAGTTATGCAGATGGAGATAATTTTTACTTTATACATCCTGAAACATTTGAGATTATTGAACTTCCTGGATATACAATTGGTGATTTTAAAAGATATATGAAAGAGGGGGTTAAACTGAAAATTCAGGTTTATGAGGGTAATCCTGTAAGTGTTGTAATTCCTGAATTTGTTGATTTAAAAGTGGTAACAACAGGGGAAGGGATAAAAGGAGGAACAGACAGTACATGGAAAAGTGCAACTCTTGAAAATGGTATGGAAATACTAGTTCCTCAATTTCTAAAGGAAGGAGATATTGTAACGGTTTCAACAAAGACAAATCAATATCTTGAAAGAGTCCATAAATAAATTTTTCGCTTTTTTCATTGATTTTTATAAAATAAATGTATCCTTTCAATTTTTTAAAATTGTTGTATAATTTTTAAAAGTTACCAAAAAAGGAGGACAAAATGGCTGAATGTTTAAATTTAGAAAGAAATTTAAAGAATTGTTCCTGTTCTTATAAAAGTTGTTCAAAAAGAGGTGTATGCTGTGAATGTTTAAGTTCTCACTGGTCAAGAAAGGAACTGCCTGGATGCCTTTTTCCACCGGAAGCAGAGAAAACATATAACAGGTCAATTGAGTATTTTATAAAAGTTTGGAGCGAAAAACTTAATCTAAAGTAAAGTCAAAAAAATTTCTGAAACAGGAGGTATAAAAAAATGGTAAATGTGTATTTTTTACCTTTTGAAAAAATAGATAAACTTGATGATTTTTTGAATCGTTTTGATTTTTTAAAAAATTTCAGTGAAAAGGATAAAATTGGTCTTAAAATTCATTTTGGAAATTCACATCATAATAATAATGTTTCTCCTGATTTTGTTTTGCCAATTGTTAATAAATTGAAGGAGAAAAATATTGTAGGTATTCTTACAGATACAAATGTTTTATACAGAGGTGAGAGGGATGATACTTTTTCCCATCTTGAAGTTGTTTATAAGAAGGGTTATGACAAACTCGGTATTCCTATTTTAATTGCAGGTGGTTTTGATGCTGATTATGAATTTGATATTGATATAAACGGTAAACATTTTAAAAAACTCTATTATGCAAAGGAATATGAAAAATTTGATGGTATGATTGCAATAACACATTTTAAAGGACATGGACTTTCAGGAATAGGCGGGACACTGAAAAATATTGGAATGGGTTGTGCTTCAAGAAAAGGTAAATTTGCAATGCATTCAAATATATCTCCTGTTGTTAATAACTCTATTTGTAAAGGATGTGGGAAATGCGTTGAGAATTGTTTATTCAATGCCATAACTCTGAAGAATGAAAAAGCATTTATTGATAGAGAAAAATGTAAGGGATGTGCTTTCTGTATTCATGTGTGTCCCTTTGGTGCGATAAATATTCCATGGTCAAGTGTAACAACGGAGGAATTTCAGGAAAGAATTGTTGAGTATGCCTATGGAATAATAAAATTTTATAAGGATAAATTTCTGGCGATAAATTTTTTAACAAATATTGCTGGAGATTGTGATTGCTGTTCAAATCCAGGAGAAATATTATCAAAAGATATAGGTGTATGTGTTTCTGATGATCCGGTTGCAGTTGATAAATGTTCTTCTGATTTAATAAGAGAAATAAATAAAAAGGATGTATTTTTAGAAATAAAGCCGAAAGTAGATTATACTACACAATTTAGATATGCAGAAAAAATTGGACTCGGTACAACAAAATATAAAGTGATTGTATTTTAAAATTTCCTTTCATTAATAATGAAAAAATATGACATTATCGTAATTGGTGGAGGACATGCTGGTATTGAAAGTGTTATGGTCTGTAAAAAGATGGGGATGGAGGTTTTACTTATCACATTTGAAAAAGAAAAGATTGGCTACATGTCCTGTAATCCTGCTATTGGTGGAGTTGGCAAAGGTCAGATAGTTAAAGAAATTGATGCTCTTGGTGGGCAAATGGCAAAAGCAACTGATAAAACAGGTATACAATTCAGAACATTAAATACTTCAAAAGGTCCTGCGGTATGGTCAAGTAGAGCACAGGTTGATAGAAGAAAATATAATGAATATATGAAAAAATTAATTGAAGAAAATGTTGAAATACTTGAAGGAGAGGTTACAGACATAATCGTGAAAAATAAATCTGTTTTAGGAGTTGAAATAAATGGCGAGGAGTTTATATCTTCAAAATGTGTAATCCTTACACCTGGTACTTTTTTAAATGGTGTTATTCATATAGGTTTTGAAAGTTTTTCAGCAGGAAGAATTGAAGATAAAAAAGTAAGTAAGAAATTATCTGATAAACTTAAAGAACTTGGATTTGAAATTATGAGATTTAAAACAGGAACATGTGCTCGTCTTGATGGTAGTACAATTGATTTTTCTTCTCTAACTCCACAATATGGAGATGAAAAAATCAGACCATTTTCTTTTTCAACCGATAAAATTGAAATTGAACAACTTCCCTGTTACATTACCTATACAAATGAGAAAACACATCAGATTATAAAAAAGAACCTTGATAGAAGTCCTTTATTTACAGGGATAATCAAAGGTACAGGAGTAAGGTATTGTCCTTCAATTGAAGATAAAGTTGTAAAATTTCCTCATCATCAGAGACATCATATATTTTTAGAGCCCGAAGGGAAAGATGTAAATATTTATTATCCAAACGGAATTTCTACAAGTTTACCTGTTGATGTTCAGGATGAGTTTATTCATACTATAAAAGGGCTTGAGAATGTTAAAATTTTAAGATATGGTTATGGCATTGAACATGATGTTGTAAATCCTCTGAATATATATCCGACACTTGAGACAAAACTGGTTGAGAATTTATTTTTAGCGGGTCAGATAAATGGAACAACAGGTTATGAAGAGGCGGCTGGTCAGGGATTGATAGCGGGTATAAATGCTTCTTTAAAAGTTAAAAATGAGCGACCTTTAATTCTTGATAGAACAACAAGTTATATAGGTGTTTTAATAGATGATTTGACAACAAAAGGGACAAATGAACCATACAGGATGTTTACTTCAAGGGTTGAATATAGATTGATGATAAGGGAGGATAATGCAGATATAAGATTGAGGGAGATAGGATATAAAATTGGACTTGTAAGTAAAGAGGAATGGGAAAGGACAAGAAAAAAAATTGAAGATATTAAAAAAATTAAAGAAATATTGAAAAGTAGAAAAATTAATGTTGATGGTAAAAATATATCCCTTTTTGAATATGTAAGAAGGCATGAGGTTAAACTTATAGATTTTGTAAGCGATTTCAAGGAGGATACTCTTTTTACTGCAGAGGTTGAAATAAAATATGCTCCTTATATTGAAAGGAATTTAAGAGAAATAGAGGAGTTCAAAAATCTTGAAAGAATAAAAATCCCGTCTGATATTGACTATAATAAAATTCCAGGTCTTTCTCTTGAAATAAAAGAAAAATTGTCAAAATTAAAACCATTAAATCTCGGTCAGGCAAGCAGAATTTCAGGAATAACTCCTTCTGCAATTTCAATTCTTATGGTTTACCTAAAAAAATTTTCTTGAATTTAAATTTGTGATATTTTAATATTTGACAAAAAGGAGGTTTATGGTGAGAAAAGTTAAAGTTGGAATAATTGGAGCAGGTGGAAGAGCAAATTTTCAGGCAAAATCAATTATTGGAAGTCAGATAGGAGAAGTTAAGATTGTTTATTCTCCTTTTCTTGAAGAAGCAAAAAGTTTTTCAGAAAAATACGGGATAGAATATACAGATTCACTTGATGATGTGTTAAATAATCCAGACATTGATGCAATAACAGTTTCTACTCCAAATGCGACTCACTATGAAATTGCTAAAAAGGGGCTTGAAAGTAACAAAAATGTTCTTGTAGAATATCCACCAACTCTAAAACTTGAACAACTTGAGGAACTTATAAATTTAGCAAAAGAAAAAAATCTTGTTTACTGGGTAAGTTTAACCCAACTTCTTGAAAATCCTCATTATACAATAAAGAAAAATTTAAATTTAATAGAAAAGCCCCTATCTTACAATTTTTCCTATATTTCTTCCTTTTTAGGTGGCTGGTATTCTCAAATTTCTCTGTCAGGTCCTGTATATCTCTGGCAACATTTTCATTTTGTAAGTCAATTACTTGATATATGGAAAGATGTGGAAGAAGTGAGTGTTTTTGAAAATATTGAATATTCATCTGAAGGAATTATGTCTTTAACTTTTTCAGTAATGAATATTAAATTTAAATCTGGCATTATATCTACAATTGAATTTGGAATGGGAATAAAAGATGTCTCTGATACAAGGATAAAACTTGTAGGTGATGGAGGGATTTTTTATTATGAAAAGGGAAAACTTTATTTTATAAATAAAAAGGAAGGAAAAAGAGAAATTGAAATGGAAAAAATTGATATTGGAGTTGATACTGTTAATTTTCTAAAAAAAGTTCAGGAAGGTAAATTTAACATAGAAAAGGCATTGGAAGCAAGAGAAATATTAAAAATATGTCTGTGTGCAGAAATATCAGCGAAAGAAAAAAGAATTGTTAAAATGTAATTTTAAAAGGTATAATTTTTATATGAGCGATAGTGAAAATCTGAAAAGAATAAAAAAGATAGTAAAACTAATAAATGATAAAAAGGGTGAAAATGTAGTTGTTCTTGATTTAAAAAATCTTACATGGATTACAGATTACTTTATTATTGCATCAGGGGAGTCATTAATACAGACAAAAGCAATAGCAGAAAATATTATTGAAAACTTAAAAGAAACACCTGTTTCTGTTGAAGGGATAGACGATGGCAGATGGATACTTGTAGATTATGGAGAAATTATAGTACATATTTTTTTAATTGAAACAAGAAATTATTATAAACTTGAAAAACTTTGGGCAGAAGCAAGGATAGTTGAAATTTAAGATTTTTTTATTGTATTTATATAATCTATTAATTTGTTAAATGTTTCAGCAAAAGGTTTCAAAAAGTCCTTCTTTCTTAATTTTATATATTCAACACTTTTACCTTCTATAATTTCATTTAAAGATTTTTCAATTCTATATAATGGGCCAACGATTCTGTGTAAAAATCTTATTTCAAGGTAAAAAGTAAGAAATATAAGCAATAACATAAGAATTCCAATTCTTTTCAAAAGAAGAATATTAATATTTTTAATTATTTCATATGCATTTATAATCTTCTTTTCAAGTTCAAGTTGAGATAAAATTGTATTTAAAGTGATAAAGTATGTAAGGCCTCCAATAAGGATTATAGCTATTATGATAAAATAAATTGTAATACCACTAAAAATAAACTGGACAGGTTTGTTTATAAGATACTTCTTCCTTCTATTTTTTTTCATTTTTCACCTCTTATTCCTGAAAATTTGGATATTTATTTGAAACCCAAACAATATCCTTATTGTATCCTTTTCCACTTTCTTTCCCATCTTTACCATAACTTCCAACTATAAAATATTCACCTGTTGGCATATTATCAACAATTATACTGAAATATAAAAAATCTCCAGGTGTACTCCTTGCCCATGTCAAAGTATTATTCTCATCTTTAAGTGTTACTTCCTTTTCTATTATCTGTGGTTTGGGTTTATTTCTAAATTCATTTTCTTTTACAACTTCAACTCCATTTATATAAATTGAGCAGGAAGTTACACCGTAATTTTCAACTCTTATTCTACCTTTTCCTTCTATTGCATCAAAATTTGCTGTATAAGTATCCGGTTTTCCATGAACCCTTGGTAATTTTGGAGAAGAAAAGACGGTTGTAGGAGGGATTTTGTAGAAATATGGATTTCCCCATGGGTCAAAAGGAATTTTGTTTGTATATGGACCATTCCATCCTTTTTCCTGTAATTTTGGAGGTGAATTGAGTGTTAAATCAGAGAGAAATGCAGGGTAATATCCAGTATCATTTTTTATCTGTTCAAGTAAAAGAGCAAGTTGTGAAATCTGTACTTTTGCACTCATAACCTTTGCTCTATCCATAACATTTTTAACACCTAAAAAAATACCTGTTGCAAGTAAAATAAATATAACTAAACCTACAATCAGTTCCGTTAAAACATATCCTTTTTTCAATTTTCCCTCCTAACTAATTTTACCTACTTTTATTCTTTATTGTCAATTTTCAATTTTTTTTGTATAATTTTTTATATGGAAATAAACAGAAAAATATTCAGGGAATATGATATAAGGGGTATTTATGAAGATGACTTAAAAGGGGACTTACCTTACTACATTGGAAAAGCATTTGGTTCTTATATTAAAAGGCAAAACATTGGAAATGTTTGTGTTGGTGGTGATAACAGATTTACAACTCCTGAGATTAAAGAAAAATTGATAAAAGGTCTTATTGATACTGGCTGTGAAGTAGTTGATATAGGAATTATTCCAACTCCTCTTTTATATTTTTCTGTCCACTTTTATAAATATGGTTCAGGTATTATGGTTACTGCAAGCCATAATCCACCTCAATTCAATGGTTTTAAAATGGTTGTAGGAAATAAAAGTTTGTATGGAAAGGAAATTCAAAAAATAGCAGATATAATTGAAAAAGAGGATTTTGAAAAAGGGAATGGAAAGTTAGATAAAAAAGATGTGATTGATGAATATATAAAATTTATGGTTGAAAAATTTAAATTTAATAAAAAACTAAAAGTTGGTGTGGATACAGGAAATGGAACAGTAGGTCCTTTGATAGAGAAATTGTTCAGAAAACTTAATGTTGAATTTGTTGGATTATATCTTGAAAGCGATGGTAATTTTCCAAATCATCTTCCTGACCCTGTAGTTCCTGAAAATTTAAAGGACCTGATAGAAATAGTTAAAGAAAATAATCTTGACTGTGGTTTTGGATTTGATGGAGATGGAGACCGTCTTGCAGTAGTTGATGAAAATGGAGATATTCTCTGGGGTGATAAATTAATGATAGTATATTCAAAAGATATTCTTATTAAAAACAAAGGTGCAAAGATTATTTTTGATGTTAAATGTTCCAAATCCCTTGAAGAAGTGATAGAAAAACTCGGAGGAAAACCGGTTATGTGGAAAACGGGTCATTCTTTAATTGAAAACAAACTTCATGAAGAAAAATCACCTCTTGCAGGAGAACTTTCAGGGCATTTATACTTTGCCGATGAATATTTCGGTTATGATGATGCAATATATGCTTGCCTGAGATTATTAAGGATTATGGATAAAGAGAATAAGAAACTATCTGAATTTTTCAAAGATGTAAAAAAATATTATTCAACACCTGAAATAAGAATTGAAGTTTCTGATGAAGAAAAATTTGAAATAGTTGAAAAGGTAAAGAAGTTCTATGCGGGAAAATATAGAATAAACGATATTGATGGTGTTAAGGTTTATTATCCCTCTGGATGGGCATTACTGAGAGCATCAAATACCCAGCCAGCACTTGTGGTTAGAATTGAAGGAGAAACAGAGGAAGACCTTAATAAAATAAAAAGAGAATTTATTGAAAAAATTGGAAATTTTAAATAATTTTTTAAAAGACTAAAAATGACAGTTGAAAACCCTTGTCCGTCAATTATTTTCCAAGCCCACCTTAAAGGTGGGAGAAAGGGGGGATGAAAAATGAAATGTCCGTTGAGATTGAGAATTCAGAAAAGACCTCTTGGAGAAGCAGCATTTGGAGTGCCTGAGCAGGTGGAAGATTTTGATATGTGCATAGAAGAAAATTGTGCGTGGTGGGATGAGAAAAATAAAAGTTGTTTGGTAAGACATCTGATTTCAATAGATGAAAAACTTGAAATTTTAAAGAGTAAAATTTAAAAAATTTAAAGGAGAGAAACGATGAGAAATCTAATTTTAATTTTTATAGCATGTTTGTGTTTTATTCTATCAGGAGGTGAATTAATTAAAGCACCTGATTTTGTTTTAAATTCAATTGATGGTAAAGAAATAAAACTTTCCAATTATAAGGATAAAAAAGTTATTTTGAATTTCTGGGCTACTCTTTGTCCTCCATGCAAAGAGGAAATTCCCTATTTTGTTAAATTCTATAATGAAAACAAAAATAAAATTGAGATTATTGGAATTGAACTAACAGGGAAGAAAAAAGAAATTGAACAGATTGTGAAGAAATATAATATCAGTTATCCCATTTGTATAAGTGATGGAAAGATAGAAAATTTATACGGAGGTATTAGATTTGTTCCAACTACATTTGTAATAGATGAAAAAGGTTATATAATTTTAAAGAAAGTGGGTTTGATGACCGAAGAGGAATTGAAAGGGATTATTAAAAATGAAAAGAAATGAAATAATAAAAATTTTAAAGGAAAAAGAAAATATCAGGGATGACCAGATAGAAATAGTATTGAAGGAAAAAGAAAAAACAGGTACTCCTTTTGGTTATTTACTCATTAAATTTGGACTTTTATCTGCTGAAAGATGGTATAATTTTGCTTTAAAAGAACTTAAATGTATTCCTGTTCAGTTAAGTCAGATGAATATAGATAAAGAAATTTTAAAAATGCTTCCTGAATTTACATGCAGAAAATATAGAGTCATTCCAATATTTAGGGGAAATAATAAACTTGTCTGTGCAATGGTTGACCCGGTAGATGAAGATGTTATAAATGAAATAAAAAAGATATCAGGAATGGAAATTGAAACAAGATTGGTTAAAGAATATGAAGTGAAGGAAATAATAGAAACAGTAATATCACAGGGTGGAATTGATGTTATTTCTCCTATAGAAAAAAAAGAAATGCCTGAAAAAGTATTTAAGCCAATAAGAGTAAGGGAAGTTTCAGAATCGTCAGCTGTTAGTGTTGTTGAAGAACTTGTTACAAAAGCAATGGAATTGAAAGCAACAGATATTCATCTTGAAATAGAAGAAGAAGGTTTGAGATTGAGATACAGAATAAACGGGCTTCTTTATGAATTTCCACCTCCTCCTCTTGAACTTTATTCTTCAATTGTTTCTCATATAAAAGTACTTTCAAATCTTGATATAGCAGAAAAAAGGATTCCTCAGGATGGTTATTTTAAAATGAAATTATATGGAAGAGATGTTGATTTAAGAGTTTCAACCTTTCCAACAATTTTTGGAGAAATGGTTGCTTTAAGAGTTCTGGATAAAAAAAACATAATTTCGGGTCTGGAACAACTTGGTTTTTTTCCCGAAGTTCTTCACAGGTGGAGAATCCTTCTCGATGAACCTTACGGTATGATTCTGGTTACAGGTCCAACAGGTAGTGGTAAAACAACAACTTTATATTCTTCATTAAATGAACTTGATAGTACTCACAGAAAAATTATAACAGTAGAAGACCCTGTGGAATACCATCTTAAAAATGTTAATCAAACACAGATAAATCCAAAATCAGGTTTAACTTTTTCAATTGCATTGAGGTCAATCTTAAGACAGGACCCGGATATAATAATGGTTGGTGAAATAAGAGATATAGAAACAGCAGAAATTGCTTTTAGAGCAGCACAGACAGGCCATCTTGTTTTGTCCACTTTACATACAAATACAGCCCCAGGTGCAATTATCCGACTTCTGGATATGGGAGTTGAATCATATTTGATTTCTTCTTCTTTAATAGGAGTATTAAATCAAAGATTAGTAAGGAGTATATGCGTTTCATGCAAGGAAGAATATAAACCATACCCTGAAGAAATAAAAATGCTTGACCCATCATTACTTGAAAAAGATAATTTGAAATTTTATAGAGGAAAGGGTTGTCATTTATGTAATGGAACCGGTTATGGTGGAAGAACAGGTATTTTTGAATTGATGGTTATAAATGAAGAGTTAAGAAGAGTGATAATAAAAAATCCTGATATGATAGAAATAAAAGAAATTGCTAAAAAGTCCGGTATGGAGTCACTGCGAGAAGACGGGATAAAAAAAGTTCTTGCAGGAATAACAACAATTTCAGAAGTTCTTTATACAACAAGAAAAGAGGATTAGAGTCAGTAATTTAGAGCATCTCTTTTGAGTTGATGAGCAAGTTCTTTAATATATTTTTTAAGATTTTCAAGTGAAAAATAATCCATTTCTGTAAATTCCAATCCACAGAAAAAAATGTTTCTCTTTTTATTTATGTATTTCGGTTTACATTTTACACTGAAAGAATAACTTTTACGGTTTATTATAAAATCAGTTTTTAATTCATAGAAAAAATTTATATTTAAGGCAATAGGGGTTTCAACTTTAGTACCTGAAAAAGAAATATCTATAATATTTCCTATGATTACTTCTTTATGAAATTTATAAGGGATTTTGGTTAGAATACATTTAATAAAAGGTGTTTCAAATCTCTCTTTTTTTCTTTTTTCTGTTAGAATATCTGTTTCAGGTAAAAATAACATTCTTTCAATACCCTGAGAAAAAATTTTCCCCGAAATAAAAAATTCCAAACCGTTTTTCTCAAAAAAAATTTCTCCTCTTTTACCCAGTTCTACAGGAATTGTTTTTGTTCTATGAGGGACAGAAATTATCATTTTTCCCCATTTATCTATATCAATTATTTCTCCATCTATTTTTTCATTATCTATAAAAATTTTAACTTTTTTAATTTCCCTTACATCCTCAATTCTCATTAATATTTCCCCTTTAATTCTATTTTACCCTTGACATTTTTAAAATAGCAATATTTGATGAAAAAAAAATAAAAATGGTTTATAATAGAAATGTTTAGGAGAAAAAAAATGGAAAAAATTAGGTCTGGTTATGTTTTAAAAGGATATATATTGAAAGAAATGGTTGGTTCTGGCGGATTTTCAACAGTTTATCGTGCTGAATCAATTGAGCCCTTGCCTTTATACAATTCAATTATTGCTGTTAAGGTTTTACATCCGAGACGATTTGAAAGAAACCAAATTAAACAGTTTATAAAAGAGGGAAAAATAGCAAAATCACTTGAACATCCTAATATAGTTAAGGTTTTTGATGTTGTTCAGGAAAATGGGAATTTTTTTATTTTAATGGAATATCTTGATACTGATTTGATAAAAGCCATCAGAACAAAAAAATATCTTTTTAACGAGAAAAATGTAATTGATATAATTATAAAAGCAGCAAAAGGGATTGCTTATATACATCAAAATGGAATAGTTCATAAAGATATAAATCCTTCAAATATTCTAATAACTTATTCACTTGAAAAAATTAAAATTACGGACTTCGGGCTTTCAAAAGTTGATAGGGGAATTTTAAATAGAGGGGAATTTAGGGGAGGAACAGAAGGATATGTAGCACCTGAGATTTATAAAGGAAAAAAAGCAGATAAAAAAAGTGATATTTATTCTTTTGGAAAGACAATTGAAAAAATTTATAGAGAATTGAATTTTCCTTTTCCAGAAAAAATAAAAAATATAGTTAAAATAGCAACAGAGCCTGAACCTGAAAATAGATTTGAAAGTATGGAAGGGATTATTTATATACTTGAGACCAGGAAAATTGAATGATTAAGTTTGTTTATTCTGAAGAATTCTTAAAATACAGAGAAATTTCCCATCCTGATTCACCTGAAAGAGTAGAAAGTATAGTTAATTATTTACAAAAAAAGGGTAATTTTAGATTTGTAGAACCCAATCCCTGTATGGAAGAAGATTTATATCTTGTTCATACTCCTGAAATGGTAAAAAAAGTAAAAGAAAACGATTTTTTTGACCCTGATTGTCCAAATATACCGAATATATTTTATTATGCCTGTTTATCCGCAGGAGCAGCAATAAGAGCAAGTGAAATAGCACTTTCAGGTGAAATTGGTTTTTCTCTTGGAAGGCCACCGGGACATCATGCAGGTAAAAATAATATAGGCGGTTTTTGTTATTTCAATAATATAGCAATTTCTGTAAAGAAACTCCTTTTAGAAAATTATAAAGTTGCAGTTCTTGATATAGATGGACATCATGGTAATGGAACAGAAGAAATTTTAAAAAATGAAAAAGATGTTATATTTGTTTCAATTCATCAATATCCTGCTTATCCTGGAACAGGTAAATATTCTTTTGAAAATTGTTATAATTTCCCAATTCCACCTTATACAAGTTCAAAAAAATATATGGAAAAGTTTGACAGATGTCTTGAAATAATAAAAGATTTTTCACCTGATATAATAGGTGTTTCATGTGGTTTTGATGCTTTTAAAGAAGACCCTTTATTACAACTTTCTTTAACTGAAACAGATTATTATATTATTGGTAAAAAAATTGCTTCTCTCGGCAAAAAAATATTTTTGATTTTAGAAGGTGGTTATAATATATTTAAAATAGGTAATCTTGTTTATTGTTTTGTTTCTGGATTTGAAAAAGTATTAAAAATGGAGGCAAGCAATGATAGAAAAAAGATTGATTGATGGACTTAAAAATCCTGATGTAATTTATAGAAGTGCTCCTTTCTGGTCGTGGAATGATGATTTGAAAATAGAACAGTTGAAATATCAGGTTGATAAAATGAAAGAGGGTGGTTTTGGAGGGGGTTTTATGCATTCAAGAATAGGACTTATTACTTCTTATTTATCAGATGAATGGATGGATTGTATAAAAGAGGTGGTTAAATATGCTAAAGAAAATGGAATGAAAATGTATTTATACGATGAAGATAGATGGCCAAGTGGTTTTGCAGGTGGTATTGTTGCAAAGAAAAAGGAAAATAGAATTAAGATTTTAAAGGTCTGGAAAAAGGGTAAAAAGTGGATGAAAAAGGTTTTAGAAGGTGTAAAATCTGACTGGTATAATGGTTTGACATATGTTGATACAATGAATGAAAAAACAATAAATGATTTTATAAAATCAACCTATGAAAAATATGTTAAATTTTTAAAAAACTATATTCCTAATACTGTCCCAGCAATTTTTACAGATGAACCAAATTATTTTCACGGAAGAACTGTAAATAAGAATGATAAAAATTTTTATTACTTCCCATGGACAAAAAATTTAAGAAAAATTTTTAAATCAAAATTTGGTTATGATATCTATGAAAGAATAAATTTGTTAATTGAAGAAAAGGAAGATTATGAAAAAGTAAGATATGATTATTCAAGGTTAATAAGTGAATTATTTATAGAAAATTTTGGAGAAAATATTTATAATTTCTGTGAAAAAAATAGGATTTCACTTACAGGTCATTATCTTGGAGAAGATACCATTAAAACACAGATTTCAGTTGTTGGAGATGTTATGTCTTTATATGAATTCATGCAATGGCCTGGTGTTGACCATCTTGGCAGAAATTTAAAAAATCCTTTAACTTTAAAACAATGTAGTTCTGTATCCAATCAACTTGGAAAAGAAAGAGTATTAAGTGAATTATATGGATGTTCAGGACAGAATTTTACTCTTGCAGAAAGAAAGTGGATTGGTGACTGGCATATTTCTCTTGGAATAAATTTTTTCTGTCCACATCTGTATTTGTATTCTTTAAAAGGATGCAGAAAAAGAGATTTTCCGCCAACAATTTCTCATCATCAACCATACTGGGGATATCAGAAAGAACTTGAAGATTATTTTGCTCGGCTCAACTTTATTATGAGTCAGGGAAAATTTCTTGCAAATATTCTTGTAATTCATCCAGTTGAAACTGGCTGGAGTTTAAAAGGAAGTGAAAAACTTACAGATTATGATGAAGAACTTTCTCAATTGACACAGAAACTTCTTGAAAACAACTTTGAATATGAATTTGGAAGTGAAAAATTGATTGAAAAGTATGGAGAGGTTAAGGATGGGAAATTTAAAATAGGAAGAGGTGAATATGAATATATAATTTTACCGGCAATGACAACTTTAAGGGAAAAAACATTAGAACTGATTGAAGAGTTTATTAATCAGGGTGGAAAAATTTTTGCTTCAGAAAAATTCTTTCCATATTTAATAGAAGGAGAGAGAAAAGATATTAGTATTAAGAGAAGTTGTATTTTATATTCTTCTATTCAATCCCTGATTAAAGAATTAAAAAATGTAGTTGAAAGAGATTTTGAAATTTATGGAGATAATAATCAGGAAATTTTAGATATTTTTATTCACAGAAGAAAAATTGATGAAGATATTGAAGCAATTTTTTTGAATAATATTTCACTTGATAAATCATATAAGGTTTTTATAAATTTGAAATATGAGGGAAAAGTTTACAGTTTGGATTTGTTTAATGGAAAAATAAATGTTAAAGGTGTGAAAAAAGAGAAAAAAGGTATTTTAATTGAAGATTATTTTCCACCTGTCGGTTCTTCTCTTTTTTTGATTGATAAGAGTGAAAGTCCTTTAATTCTAAATGAAAACAGGAAAGAAGAAAAAATCTTAAAATCTTATATTGAAAACTGGAAAATTGAACCACTTTCTGAGAATGTCCTTGTTATTGATATGTGTAAGTTTAAAAAGAAAAAGGATAAAAGATGGTCTGGAAAAATGCCTGTTTTACAGATTCAGCAATTGTTTGAAAAAGAGAATGTCAGACAGAAGATAAAATTACTTTTTGAATTTGAAAACGAAAATTTCAGTAATGATTTATATTTAGTCGTTGAACAGTTGGAAAAATATAATTTAAAAATAAATAATAAAATTCTGAAAAAGGACTGTATGGAAGAATGGCTTGACCCATCATTTAAAAAGATAAAAATACCTAAAAATTATATAAAAAGGGGTAAAAACAAAATTGAAATGGATGTTACCTTTATTCCTCCTGAATTTAAAAATACTTTAATTTTCAGAAAAGATGGTATTGAAATTGAAAATATATATCTGCTTGGAAATTTTGTTGTAAAGGCAAAAAAGGTTGAATATAAAAATGGAGGTTATTATCTGAATAACTTTACTATTGCAGTAAAGGAAAAAGAAATCAATGAAGATGACATTAATTTACAGGGATATCCTTTCTACTCTGGAAGTATAAAGGCATTTAAAGAAATTGAAATTAAAGATATAAAAAAAACATTTTTAAAATTTGAAGAATTTAAATGTGTTGTGGCAAAAATAAAAATAAATGAAAAACAAAAAGGTATTGTTTATCTTCCTCCTTATGAAATTGAAATAACTGAATATTTAAAGGAAGGTAAAAATATTATTGAGATTGAACTTTTTTCAAGTTTAAGAAATTTACTGGGACCTCATCATTTAAAGGAACATAATCCAGAATTTGTTGGTCCTTTTTCATTTGTTGATTGGGGTAAGAAATGGTTTAAAAGCAAGGATAGAACAGTTGACTATTCTGTTTTACCTTTTGGTATTGGAAAAATCTGTTTAATAGAGAAAAATGGATAAAATATTTGAAAATAAAAAGTTTGTAATTTTGGATGGTGCAATGGGAACATATCTTGAAAAACTTGGTTTTAAAGGAATCACACCTGAAATTGCAAATATTGAAGAATCTGAAATTGTAAAAAGAATCCATACAGAATATTGTGAATGTGGTTCAGAAATAATTTTAACCAATACTTTTGGAGCAAATAGAAAAATACTTGAAAAAAAGAAACTTATAGATAAATTTGAAAAAATTATTAAAGATGCCTTTAAAATTGCTTCCAGTGTTAAAGAAAAATTTAAAAATGTTTTAATTGCTGGAGATATTGGACCTACTGGAGAATTACTTACACCTTATGGAAACTTAGAAGTTAATGAAGCAAAAAATATTTTTAAAGAAATAGGTAAAAATTTTGAGGAAACAGCAGTAGATTTTTTAGTCCTTGAAACATTTCAGGATCTTGAAGAACTTAAGATTGCATTTGATACATTAAGAGAGAATACAGATTTTTTCATTGTTCCATGTCTTACTTTTACATATGGAAGAGAATACAGAACTTTAATGGGTCAAAAAATAGAAGATTATGTGAAATGGGCTGAAAATAATAAAGTTTCAATTATTGGTTCAAATTGTGGCTTAAGTTCAGGTGAAATGATTGAGTTCGTAAAAATAATTAAAGAATTGACCGGTCTTACTTTGTGGATAAAACCGAATGCGGGAAAACCACAGATTTCTGAAGGTAAAATTGTATATCAGGAAAATATTGAGGAGTTTTCAAAAAATTGTTTGAATATTGTAGAAAATAGAGTGAAATTTATAGGTGGATGCTGTGGAACTACACCTTTACATATAAAAAATCTTAAAGAAATTTTAATAAAACTTTTTTCTAACACTAATCAATGAAACTTGTTGAAGTTATTTTTGATATTCCTCTTGAGAGAAGTTTTTATTATCTGTATGAATATGAAATAAATAATTTTATTCGTGTATCTGCTCCTCTTGGAGAAAAAAAAAGAAAGGGTTTTGTAATAAATGTAAATGACTTATTAGAAAAAAGGTCAGAGTATAAATTAATAGAAAAAATTTATGATATAAATCCTTTAATAACAGAAGAAATTTTTGAATTTTCAAAGATTATTTCAGAAAAATATTATGTTTCTTCTGGCCAGATTATTTTTTCAATCATTGGAAATCTACCGTTTAAATATGAAAAAAAATTTTCAGAAAAAAAAGAAAAAGATTCATTACTATTTACTCAAAAATTTAAAAAGGAGATTTTTCTTTTTGGTGATGAAAATGAGAAATTAAATTTTTATATTGATTTAATTTCACACAATAGAGGTTCTTTGTTTTTTTTATTTCCAGAAGTATCAATCCTGAAAGATTATTATATGAAAATAAAAGAAAGTACAGAAAGGAAGGTTATAGAATATTATGGAGAAATGGATAAAAAGGAGAGGATGAATAATTACATGGAAGTTTTAAATTCATGTGATTTAATAGTTTTGGGAACAAGAATTTCAACTTTTCTACCCTTTAAAGACCTTTCTCTTATAATTGTTGATTCTTACATAGATGCTTCATACAGAGAAAAAAAATATCCTAAATATAATGCTGTTGAAGTAGCAGAGGAAAGATGTAAATTTCAAAATATTCCTCTAATTCTTACTTCTCATTCTCTTTCTATCTGTGATTATTTTGAAATTAAAAAGAAGAAAGTATATTTGGTTGATAAAAGGAATTTTGAAGAAACTCCTGAAATCTTTATTCTTGATAAAAGATGGGATGAAATGGATAAAAATTTAGATTTTCTCACAAAATTTTCAGTTTCTCTTATAGAAGAGACAGTTTTAAAAGGAAAAAAAGTTGGGATTATTCATAATAGAAAAGGAACTTCAAAAACATTTAAATGTTCAAATTGTGGTCATGTTTTAAGATGTAAGAAATGCAATTCAATACTTATTCTAAATGAAGAAAATAAATTGTACTGTAAATACTGTAAGATTTTTGAAAACTTTATAAAAAAATGTCCTCATTGTAAAAGCAGAGAAATAATAGAAAGGATGGTTGGAATTGAAAAGATTTATAAAGAACTTAAAAAGACATATCCAGATTTCAAAATTCAGAAATTTACAGCAGAAGAAAAATTAATTGAGAAAGGAGTTGATATTTTTGTTGGTACGCATGTTATAAAAAATATTCTTGATGAATTTGATTTTGGTTTAATTATTTTTCCACATGCAGATTCTTTTTTAAATATTCCAGAGTACAATTCAGAGGAGATTTTCTTTTTTATATTGAATGACTTTATATTTAGATTGAGAAATAAAAACACAAAAATAGTAATTCAGACAAAAAATCCAAATTTTGAAATATTTACTTCTTTAAAAACAAAAAATTATGAAGTTTTTTACGAAAAAGAAATTAAAACAAGAGAAATTGTTGGCTATCCTCCATTTTCAGATATAATACTTATTGAAATACCGGTAAAAAGAAGTCCCGCATTTGAAAATAAGGTTAACCTTTTAAGAAAAATTATTGAAAACAGCAATCTTGAAATAATTTTTTCAGACATTGTAGATGATAAAAGAGGCAAGAAAAAAGTAAAGATGATTTTAAAGGCACAGGATGATAAAAGACTGGATTATAAAGAAGTAATGGACATTCGTGAAAAACTTGACTTTAAAATAGAAATCAATCCTCCTGTCTTCTGAGCCCAGTCATCCAATATAGTACAATGCGAAGTTAAACGAAGACACAAAAAGTAAATTATTTCTGTAAATTTTATCTTTAAGGGAGCAATTTGTTTTATAGAGATTTTTTGAGGAACTTTGTGGCCCTTGGTTAAAAAAGGTTTATTCAGGAGTAAGAGAAAAATTTTAAATTAGAGTTTAAAATATCAGTTATTTCATCTAGATTAATAACAGAGAATAGACAAACTTCTTCAGAAGGTAATTTACTATATTTACAAAATTTCTCATAAGGTGTCATCCCTATCGTTGAATATACTCTTTTTCTGTTATATATCTACTGCCATCTTAATAATCTCAAAAAATTCTTCTTTACTTACGCATCAAAAAATATATTACATTTAATAATTCTTTATAACCTGGGTATAATATTTCTAACTTATTGAGTGGGCTTCCCCCTTGCTTTTTTACTCTTGAGAACTAATATTTCTATTGTCTTCTTAGCCAAATATTTCTTTCTTGTATATTATATCCATGGATACTATGTCTTAACCTGAAAGGAGTTTTTTGGATTTGACAAGAAAATTAAAAAATTATATTATATTTAAGTAGAATTTACTAAAACAAGTTATAATAGTTGAAAAATACAGAAATTTAGCAAAATTAGAAGGAGGTGAATTATGAAGAACAAATTTTCAAAGAGCATTTTCTCAAAACCACACGGTTTCACCCTGATAGAACTTTTAGTAGTAATTGCGATAATAGCGATACTTGCAGCGATGTTATTACCAGCATTAAGTAAGGCAAGAGAAAAAGCAAGACAGGCAGTATGTATGAATAATCTTAAACAGGTGGGACTGGCTTTACAAATGTATTTAGAGGATTATAATGAGTATTATCCACGTCCATATCTT
>Ga0116167_1000406_pt1 | contig 42071 bp, 41 predicted proteins | sample AD_JPNMR3_MetaG_FD_89794 | JGI IMG/M metagenome (GOLD analysis project Ga0116167, IMG submission 89794) | Active sludge microbial communities of municipal wastewater-treating anaerobic digesters from Japan - AD_JPNMR3_MetaG | ecosystem: Engineered > Bioreactor > Anaerobic > Digestate | place...
ATTAACACCGATAATGAAATGCGGGATAACCATTTAAAAGGCGATGATTTTTTCAATGCAGCTAAATTTCCCAAAATGACCTTTAAAAGCAAGTCGTTTAAAAAAGTGAGTGGTAATAAGTACGAGCTGGTAGGCGATTTGACCATCCGGGATGTTACAAAAACAGTAAAATTTGATGTTACCTATGGCGGAACCGCTAAAGATCCCTATGGAAATATTAAGGCAGGTTTTAAGGCCTCTGCTGTAATCAACCGATTTGATTACGGACTTAAGTGGAATGCCCTTACCGAAGCTGGTGGTGCAGTAGTTGGCAATGAAGTCAATGTATCCTTAAAACTTGAATTTAATAAGGTTCAATAAACAACTGGCCGTAGTTGATTCTAACCGGTTTTTCGAAAAAAATGAAAAACCGGTTTTTTTCACACCGACATCGAACGTTTTACCCCAAACATTCCAAACATCATGAGCAAAGCTGTAAATATGATAACCTGTATAACTAACGAATCATTCACAATAAATACAGCATGTTCGGTAGGAATTGAAAGAAATAATAGAATAGTTATTAATCCACGTGGAACTATAAATAATAAGGGTTGAATCGAAAGTTTAAATATTTTTAGTAAGACCCAACGACTTCCATAAATAGCCACAATAATTCCCAATGACCACAGAAAAGAACCTAAATCAAACAGTTTGGACGTTTCAATCATAAAACCAAACAGAAGAAAAAAAAGCGACCGAATGAGAAAGGTCATTTCCACAGTAAGTTCTTTAAATCGTTTGATTTCAATTTTTAAAACGTCAGGATGTAGCTTTTGAATCGCATTAAAGTGCGCTAACTTTTCAAAATTAGCAAAAAATAAGCCCAGGACCAGGATAAATAACAAAGCAGGCAGGTGTAATTCTTTAGAAACTGCATATACCAGAATTATCAATAATATGATAGGCGTGTATCGTACATGATGATTTAACTTACGAAGCAACAGCAATAGTCCCACCGTTACTATAAAAGAAAGAAACGCAATGAGAACAATTTGAATAAAAAAATGACCTACTGCATTTATGCCCAAAGAATCATTATATATTATAAAATTGAACAAAATAACTCCAAAAATATCCGACAAACTGCTTTCATAAACAATAAACTCTCGATTTTCAGCACTAAAATTTCTGCTGGTAGGAATTGCAATAGCACTACTGATAATAGACAACGGAAGAGCATTAATCAAGCAACTTCTAAAAGGCAAATGGGTGAAATAAAAAAATGCCGTTGCAAAAGATATAGTAAGAACAACAATCGACAGCAGAGCCAACAAAGAGGATTTAGCAATCAAGGGAAACTTAGATTTATTGAATTCGAGTTCGAGGGAACCTTCAAGCACAATAAGAATAAGCCCTATGGTACCCAGGAGAGGTAATACGGGTGCAAGATTAGGCATACTAATCGACAGCGTATCAACTGCCTTTCGCATTACCAATCCCAAGACAAGTAAAAGTATTACAGAGGGTAATTTTGTTTTTGAAGCCGTGATATCAAAAACGTACGAGAGTAGTAATAAAATACAAAGCGTTATGATAATGGCACCTGTCATGGTTTTATTTATTCAGAGAAATAAGGCAATAATAAGTCTTCGAAACGATAGAACCCGGTCTCCTTATGTTCCAGATTCTTTGCTACAAATATAGCCCCATTTCCAAACGCTTCACGCGATATCGACTCATGGATAAGTCGAACTGTTTGAAATGGAAACCCAAAAATGATTTCGTGCTTACCAACTATGCCCCCCGCCCGTATGGAGCTTATTTGCGAATAATTTACATCAAGAACATCAGCTATTTTTAAGGCTGTTCCCGAAACCCCCTGCTTTTGTTTGAAATGTTCTTCGAGCACCACAATATCTACCCACGGGGCAATCTTTTTTAAAAATTTAGCCGCAAACATTAAGTAATTAACGCCTAAGGTAATATTGGGCGACCAGAATACAACGGTTTTTTGGGCTATCTCTTTCAAAAAACTAATAGTTTTATCGCTATAATGCGAAATAGCCGAAACAATTTTAACTCTTCTTTCAGCAGCAGCATTTGCATATTGATAAATACTCTCCTCATTAGAGAAATCTACTATATAATCAACGGGTTTCTTTTCCAACACATCATTGATGTCGCATTCATCCACCGATATAATTTCACCTGGATCCGGCGTATCAATACCCAAAAATTCAGCAGCTGAACGATGTGACAACAATTTTTGTTTTCGCATCACCCATTCGAGACTAAATTCATGATGCCTCAAAAACACTGTAGCAACGGCCTTGCCTGCCCGGCCAAAGCCCATCAATCCAATTTTAATCATAGCTTTTTTAATTTATAAACGTATTTCTAGCTCTTTTGCGTATATCGACTTGTGCTCAAAAAACGAAGCCACATAATAAGCACAAGCCGAAACTAACATGAGGGGCACAAAAAGTGAATAACCACCAGTCATTTCGGCAATGAGAAACACTGCCGTTAGGGGTGTTTTGAGAACTCCTGAAAGGACTCCCGCCATGCCAACTACAGTAAAATTGATGACATTCAAGTTAAAAAGTCCTGTGTAATTAAGGGCGATTGCAAGCCAATAACCCAAAAAACCTCCCATAACAAGTGAAGGGGCAAAAATGCCACCGTTCCCACCCGCCGAGATAGTAATACTGGTTGCTAAAATCTTTACATACAACAATACAAGAATGCTAATAAGAGGCAGAAATGCATACGGCTGAAACAATTGATTATTGACTATTGTAACCTCCTGCTGATTGAAAATAGCCTGTATTGAAAAATATCCCTCACCAAACAACGGAGGAAAAAGAAAAATTAGCAAGGCTAATGCAACTCCACCAACAGCCGCACGATACCATTTATTAGATATTGCTTCAAAGCGCCTTTTAATGCTGAACGATTGTCGAATAATGATTACAGCATATAACCCAGCCAGAATACCCAGTAAAACATAAATCGGAATAGCATCAATTTTCCAGCCTGTGGTAATAAGCACAAATAGCTGACCCTGAAACAAAATTCGTGACACCACAGCCGCAGTGGCACTGGCAAACAACAAGGGAATGAAAGCTGCTACTGTCGTTTCGGCAAGTAATACCTCGATAGCAAAAAGCACACCAGCTATGGGGGCATTAAAAACTGCAGAAATACCAGCTGCCGCACCGCTTGCCAGCAAAACATTCCGATCATCGTCGGTAATTTTAAAATATCGGGCTAAATTAGAACCAATGGCCGAACCCGTAGCTACAATCGGAGCCTCGAAACCCGCTGAACCCCCAAAACCCACCGTAAAAGCACTGGAAAACAAATGACCATACATATGCTTACGATCGATATTGGAGGACTTATTCTTTATGGCATAAAGTATAGGACTAATGCCAAACTTTAGCCCTTCCTTGTGAAATATCTGCAAATAAATTAGAGTTAAAAATAACCCCATAGACGGAAGAAGAGCATAAAGTAAATTGGAATACTTTTGATTTATAACAAATTGAATGAAATAATGAACGTATATCAATAAATTTTTTAAGAGGAAAACCGAAAAACCAGCTACTATACCAATTAACACACAAACCAGGATAATGACCGTACGTTTGGGTAATTTAAGAACTAAACTACGCAAACGAAACTGAAGCGTATGTCCAAGAGACTTTAATTGCATCTAAACTTTTTAAGGACAAATTTACAAAATTACTTAAGTGACTTCCCTAAAAAATAGATTTAGCAATCAAGAATAGCTTTTCTCAATAAATTAAGCGCAGCTATGGTACTCCGCTGAATATTCCGCATGCGATTATCGCCAAATAGAAAATCGTTGCTTATCACTTTTGATTCAGTGGCGACAGCAATCCAAACAGTTCCAACAGGCTTTTCAGGTGTTCCTCCGTCGGGACCAGCTATCCCGGTAACCGCCAACGCAAATTGCGTTTTGAATTTTTTTAAGCAGCCCAATGCCATAGCTTCTGCCGTTTGACGACTTACAGCTCCATGGGTTTCCAGAATTTTTGGGTCAACTCCAAGCTCCTGGATTTTTACCTCGTTGGAGTAGGCTATTAATCCGCCCTTAAAATAGGCCGAAGCGCCTGCTACTGAGACGATGGACAAAGCTATATTCCCACCCGTACAACTTTCGGCTGTTGAAACTGTAGCCCCACGTTCGAGTAATAATCTTCCTACCACACTTTCCAGCGTATCGTCGTCGTATCCAAAGATATATTCTGGAATGATTGCATGCAATTGTTGCTCGGCTTGTGCAATCATCTCCTGTCCCTGGGGATGATGGTAAACCGAAAGACGAATCTTTACAATTCCCGGAGAAGGTAAATAGGCCAATTTTACTTCCTGGGGTAATGACTTTTCCCAATTGGCAATTGTTTCGGCCAATACCGACTCGGCGACTCCTGTGGTAAGGATAGTTCGATGATATATATGCTCCAGCTTAAATTTTTCTATCAAAATCGGAATCACCTGCTCGTCAAGCATTTTCTCCATTTCAAAGGGTACGCCGGGCAAAGCAAAATAACACCGTCCCTCTTTCTCAAAAAACATTCCCGGTGCTGTGCCAATGGCATTGGTCAACAGGGCACAATTATCGGGCACCCATGCCTGACTCTGGTTAAGCTCATTAAGTATACCTCTACGTTTGGTAAGAAAAACTTTAATTTGTTCCAGTACATCCGGATTAAAAACCAACTTTGATCCAAAATATTCACAAAGTGCAGGTTTGGTAATATCGTCGGACGTTGGACCAAGTCCACCGGTAAGAATAACAACCTTGCTCTGCTCATGGGCACGTTCAAGTGCCTGTAAAATCTCCTGACGATTATCACCAACCACAGTGGCTTCCCTTACACGAATTCCTATAAGGTTGAGTTTTCGTGCTATGTAGGCCGCATTGATATTAACAACTTTACCAATCAACAATTCATCTCCTATGGCAATGATGGTTGCCTGCATCTGGAAAATCTATTGAATCGAATCAATGTTGTAGGGAGTGCTCTGATATACGTAATAGTTGAGCCAGTTCGAAAAAAACAGATTGGCATGGCTACGCCAGGTCACTACCGGACGTTGAGAGGGATCATCGTTGAGAAAATAATTTTGTGGAATATCGATATCCATACCCTTGTTTTTATCGCGCACATATTCCTGATGCAATGTATGAGGATCGTATTCAAAATGTCCAGTTACAAATATCTTTCGTCCATCCCGATCCATCACAATATGTACTCCCGCTTCGCGCGAATATGCTACTATCTGCAGTTCTGGAATTTTTTCTATATCCTCGCGTCTAACTTCCGTATGACGAGAGTGCGGTGCCATAAAAACATCGTCGAATCCACGTACCAGTGGAAGCATGGGGTCTGTAACAACATGTTCAAAAACACCAAACATCTTTGCCGGCAACTTATATTTTGGGATACCATAAAAATGATACAACCCTGCCTGAGCTGCCCAACATATAAAAAGCGTTGACGTTACATTGTGTACTGTCCAATCCATTATCTCCTGGATGTTCTTCCAGTAATCAACCTCTTCAAATTCCAGATGTTCGATGGGAGCACCGGTAATGATAAATCCATCGTACTTATGCTGCATAATTTCTCGATAATCCTTATAAAAAGTTTTAAGGTGCTCCTGAGGGGTATTCTTCGAAATATGACTTGCAATATGTACCAGCTCTAACTCTATCTGCAGGGGCGAATTCGAAAGCATTCGAATTATCTGAGTTTCAGTAGTCTGCTTGATAGGCATCAGATTGAGTACTGCAATGCGTAAAGGACGGATATCCTGATGAATAGCCGTCGATTCGGTCATCACGAAGATATTCTCTTGCCGCAAAACATCTATTGCAGGAAGTCGGTCGGGTACATTAATAGGCATAGTTCGTAATTTTTATAAAATTGATGCAAAAGTAGTGCCTTTGAAAGAAACAACAAAGCAAATTATGACCACACGATAAACAGCGAAGAAACCTCCATAATCACAAAGCTATCTTTTGCCATGTCTTTCAATGCAGGCAAAGACAGGTAACATGCTAACCTATTAAAAAATTACATTCGGATGAAACGAGCATGTATAGCAGTATTCACAAACGAGTATGAAAATATTTATCAGTTTCGAACTTGCCTATGTGTAGAAAGCTCATCACATGCGAGTTCCATCCGGCCATTAAAAAAAAATTAAAATTAATTTCGGATGAAATTATCAATCATTCGCCCCAATATACCATTGATTTCTGGCAAAATATGCTTTTTTTTCAACATTTCAGCAGCAGACTGAATAAATGGGCTATTCTCCTGTAATTCTTCATCGGCACTGTCCAAAAAAAGATGAAGTAATTCGGGGGTTACTTCGAGATGAAACTGTAATCCTAACACCCGATTTTGCCATATATAGGCCTGATTTTCACAAGCCTCTGAACGGTATAACAGCACACACCCTGGTGGAAGGTCATAGGTATCGCCATGCCAATGAAAAGCGGTAAATTGGGAGGGAAGCCCTTCGAGAACCGGGTGTACGGTATCGGTTCGAAACACATCATAAAACCCAATTTCTTTCCAACGATTACGATAAACCCTGGATCCCATTACCTGTGCCAATAGCTGACTACCCAGGCATACCCCCACAATCTTTTTATTGGCTGCAATTGCCTGACGAATAAATTCTTTTTCGCCCGACAACCACAGGTATTTATCCTCGTCATGCACACTCATTGGACCACCCATAATCACCAGCATATCATAAGCACTGTGATCTGGCAGACTCTCAAGCATATGAAACCGCGTAAAGCTCACTTCAAAATGCCTTTCCTGAGCCCACTGCAAAATATATCCAGGTTCCTCAAACAACTCGTGCTGTAAAATATGTATGCGCATAGACTCTCCCTTTATTTTTTTAAAACCCGTTTCTTTACCAATTGTTCATCAACATGCCAATTTATGAAAAAAATTTAATCCATGGCTATCTGTGACCATATAGGTGTAAAAATAACTTTAAGTAGATATGGTAGGGCTTTGCTACTTTTACAGGCACCAATATGAATCTTGACATGCGAAAAATCATCATTGAAAGCATATACGAAACCATCGGATTGTGTATCTTTGGAAGGTCAAAATTTGCCACCCTGATATTGTGCAAGCATGGAAAAAAACTGGATCATCAAAGAACAAGGTCAACCTTTTGCAGTAAAGCACATTATGGAAGTTTTGGGGGTGGAGTATCCTGTTGCAAACCTTCTTGTACAAAGGGGAATTACTACCTTCGAACAGGCAAAAACATTTTTTCGACCCAGTTTATCCGACCTACACGATCCCTTTCTGATGAAAGACATGGAGGCTGCCGTCATTCGTCTGGAAAAGGCTATTAAGAATAAGGAAAAAATCATGATTTATGGCGATTACGACGTCGACGGAACCACAGCCGTTTCTTTATTTTTAAGCTTTTTAAAACAATTTACCCCTCACCTTACTTATTACATTCCCGATCGATACACCGAAGGATATGGTATATCATTTAAGGGGATTGACCATGCAGCTTTTCAGGGAGTAACGCTGATTATCTCACTCGACTGCGGCATTAAAGCCGTTAAAAAAGTGGCCTATGCCCAACAAAAAGGAATAGATTTTATCATCTGCGACCATCATACCGCTGGAAATAAATTACCAGCAGCAGTTGCCGTCCTTGACCCCAAACGCCCCGATTGCAACTATCCCTACAAAGAATTATCAGGTTGTGGCGTTGGATTTAAATTACTTCAAGCTTATTGTCAGAAAAACAATATCGACCCCCAAAATTTATATGAGTTTTTAGACCTTGTAGCTGTAAGCATAGCATCCGATATCGTTCCCATTACCGGTGAAAACCGTATACTGGCTCATTATGGGCTTAAAAAACTAAATACTAACCCACGTAGTGGACTCAAGGCTATCATTTCCATTGCCGGTATCGAGGGCAAAAATATTTGCATCGATGACATAGTATTCAAAATAGGACCACGCATCAATGCTGCGGGTCGTATCGACACTGGAAAATCATCGGTTGAACTGCTCATAGCCGAAGATGAAAAGGTCGCCTTAGACAAAGGGGATCTTATTAATGACTTCAATAATACGCGTAAAAATATCGATGCCACCATCACCCGAGAAGCCCTTGAAATGATTGCATCAAACAAGGAACTTCAAAACCGACGCACTACGGTAGTATACAAACCCACCTGGCATAAAGGTGTGATTGGCATTGTGGCTTCGCGATTAATCGAAAGTTATTATCGGCCCACCATTGTTTTTACCGACTCCAACGGACTCATAACAGGTTCTGCCAGGTCGGTTCCGGGTTTCGATCTGTATCGGGCTATTGAGAGTTGCAGCCACTTGCTCGAAAGCTTTGGAGGTCACATGTATGCAGCAGGCCTTACGCTTCGAAAAGAAAACTTTGCTGCCTTTCAAAAACAATTTGAACAGGTTGTAACTGAAAACATTCTTCAAGAACAGTTGGTTCCCTCTATTGAAATAGATATGGAACTTAAACTTAAAGATATTTCTCCAAAATTTTTACGCATTCTGAAGCAATTTGAGCCCTTTGGTCCAGAGAACATGATGCCGGTGTTTTTTACCGAAAACGTAGTCGACAACGGAACCGGTCGACCGGTGGGCTCGCAAAAAGAACATCTAAAGCTAAACCTGCTGCACGAAGACGAACCTTTTAAGCCATACTCAGCTATTGGATTCAACCTTGCCCATTTATACCCCGAAATTGCCAACGGAACCCCATTCGACATTTGCTACTGCATCGAAGAAAACGAATACAGAGGACAAAAAAGCATTCAATTGCGAATCAAAGATATTAAGCCAGACAAAAAATTAATCACAGAAATTAAAAACAATATGACAAAATTGAAGCAAAATAACTGAGAAACTTAAATTCACCACCTATGAAGTATGGATTTTTTGATGATCAATCAAGGGAGTATGTTATTACCAATCCGCAAACTCCCTGGCCATGGATTAATTATCTGGGCACGGAAGATTTCTTCTCGCTAATCTCAAACTTTGGCGGAGGATACTGTTTTTACAAGGATGCTAAATTTCGCCGAATCCTGCGATACAGGTACAATAACGTACCCATGGATGCAGGGGGCAGATATTTTTATATCAAAGACGGCGATACCATTTGGTCGCCCGCCTGGAAACCCGTAAAAACTCCCCTCGACAGCTACGAATGTCGACATGGCATGAACTACACCATCATTGCCGGTAGTAAAAATGGCGTAAAAGCAAAAGTTTTATTCTTTGTCCCCTTGAAAACATGGGCTGAAGTTCATAAAGTTACATTAACCAACGAGACTTCAACGTCCAAAAAGCTGAAACTTTTCACATTTGTGGAATGGGCTCTTTGGAATGCTGCTACCGACATGGAAAATTTTCAGCGTAACCTATCCACGGGCGAAGTTGAAATTGAGGGTTTGGTGCTTTACCACAAGACCGAATACAAGGAACGTCGCAATCACTATGCATACTATGCAGCTGCAAATGTTTCTATTCAGGGATACGATACCGATAGGGAGAGCTTCTTTGGCCTATACAATGGTTTTGATGAACCGCAAGCTGTGCTTGAAGGCAAACCGCGAATGTCGGAAGCACATGGTTGGTCGCCCATTGCCTCTCATTATCTCGAAATAGACCTACAGCCTGGCGAAAGTAAAGATCTTATTTTTGTGCTGGGATACGTCGAAAATCCCGAGGAAGAAAAATGGGAAAGCAAAGGAGTTATCAATAAAAAGCGAGCCAAAGAAACCATTGCTCGTTTTCAAACACCCCAACAGGTCGATGCCGCATTGGCAGAGTTGAAAAAGTACTGGGATAACCTGCTAAGTATTTTCAACGTCCGTTCGCACGATGAAAAACTCGACCGAATGGTCAATATCTGGAATCAATACCAATGCATGATCACCTTCAACTTCTCCCGTTCGGCCTCATTTTTTGAATCGGGCATTGGACGTGGCATGGGTTTTCGCGACTCCAATCAGGATCTCATTGGCTTTGTTCATCAAATTCCCGAGCGGGCGCGCGAGCGTATCATCGACATTGCCTCCACCCAGTTCCCCGACGGTAGCTGTTACCACCAATATCAGCCACTCACCAAACGTGGCAACAATGATATTGGCAGCGGTTTCAACGACGATCCCCTGTGGCTTATTCTGGGTACCATTAGCTATATTAAGGAAACAGGCGACTTTTCCATCCTCGACGAAATGGTTCCCTTCGACAACAACCCTGCTATTGCAAAATCCATGTTCGACCATCTGAAAGTATCGTTCGACCATGTGATCAACAACCTTGGACCAAACGGTCTACCCCTTATTGGCCGAGCCGACTGGAACGATTGCCTTAATCTCAACTGCTTCTCAACCAACCCCGATGAATCGTTCCAGACTACTGAAAACAAAACCGAAGGTTCGAAAGCCGAATCGGTAATGATTGCTGGACTATTCGTTGTATACGGTAAAGAATATGCAAAACTGTGTCAGAAACTGGGTAAACACGAAGAAGCCCAACGCGCAATGTCGCATGTCGAAAAAATGATCGAAGCCGTTAAGAAATATGGCTGGGACGGCGAATGGTTTATTCGGGCCTACGACTATTATGGACGTAAGGTAGGTAGTAAAGAAAACGAAGAGGGAAAAATATTCATTGAATCGCAAGGATGGTGTACCATGGCCGAAATTGGCAAAGAGGAGGGGCTTTGTCACAAAGCGCTCGACTCGGTCAAAAAATACCTCGATTGCGAATATGGAATTGTGCTCAATCAACCAGCTTTTTCCCGGTATTACATCGAATATGGCGAAATATCGAGTTATCCAGCCGGATATAAAGAAAATGCAGGTATTTTCTGTCATAACAATCCCTGGATCATGATCGGCGAAACCAAAATAGGCAGAGGCGACAGAGCCTGGGAATACTACAAGAAAATTTGTCCTGCCTACCTTGAGGATATCAGCGATTTACATAAAACCGAACCCTACGTATACTCGCAAATGATAGCAGGCAAGGACGCTTATCGCCCAGGTGAAGCTAAAAATTCATGGCTTACCGGTACAGCTGCCTGGAACTTTTATGCCATTACTCAGTACATATTGGGAATACAGCCCGATTACGATGGCCTGATTATCGACCCCTGTATCCCCTCGGAATGGAAAGGATATACAATTACCCGAAAATTCAGGGGGGCCACCTACCAAATTGAAGTAAAAAATCCCTCAGGGGTACAAAAGGGTGTAAGTAAAATTACCCTCGATGGAAAAGAACTTAAAGGAAACCTCATTCCCATCCAACCAGCTGGTAAAACATATCACGTTGAAGTGGTAATGGGCTAAAAAATAATCACGGACAGGTGCATTTAACCTGTCCGTGGTTTTATAAATAAACAACCCAATACGCTAATAATATCTTCTAAAGAGAATAGGATAACCTTTCCGGGAAGTTTTAATACGATAAATAATACTAAAATTGGTGTAATAGTAAATATCATTAAAACGAGAAACCGAGGTTGAAAAACCATCAAGGTAATCGGAAAAGACATACCGCAGACCTATTTCTGCACTGAATGCATAGCGATTATCATAAATCAATTTTACCATCACTCCCCCCAGGGCAGTTGCAGCATAATGAAATCCATCTTTCACAATATCGATGCGAGGCACATAGTCACTCGAATTGCGTTTAATGCCCGTATAATGCACTATCCCACCTAACCCTCCAAAAACATATAACCCTTTGTTGGAATAAGTACTAAGCAACCCACGCCGATTATAAATAGCAAACGAAGAACGACGTCGTTCCTCTTTAATAATAGCATGTTCGTATTGTAGCGTATGTTCAAGCCCGAAGGTATTAAAACGGTACCCGCGATAGGCATTATCTCCACCTTTATCCGTACCACTAATCATAAGAAGTACAAGATTAAGTTTTATGGCATTTACCTCAGAAGTCTTATATCTTGCACCTACCATCAGAGCGGGACGTGTCGTGAGCAGGTTGATATCGCGCAAACCAAACAAGTTGTTTTTAGTAGGCGAAGTGCCTCCGATATCGCCAAAATAATTAGCAAAGCCTATCCCTGCAATAGCCTCATAGCGCGTGATCTTCCAGCGCTGAGCCATTGCGGTATGACTCAACAATAATAAAAAAAATATGATCAGACATTTACGCATCGATATTTTGCTTTGCTTTACAAAAATAACAAAATAATATATTTTTGGTTGGCAATTAGTTGCGAATATCAACCCCCCACATGAGTTTTTTACGAATAGTTTGAAAAAACGAGTGATTGGGCAAACAGGCGAGAGCAATCTCAAAAGGTGCAAGATGAACTTCGAGCAGGTAATCACAGTCAAACACCTTGGACTGCGAATCAAGCGTTACCAGGTACTTCCCCGATCGCGAAGAAGCCCGTAGTCCTATGGTTTGATGGTGCGGGATAATAAGCGGTCGTACCGAAAGATTATGTGAGGCAATAGGGGCAATAATAATAGCCTTAACATCTGGCGACACAATGGGACCACCCGTACTCAACGAATAGGCAGTGGAACCCGTTGGGGTTGAAAGAATCAACCCATCTGCCCAATACCGATTCACTTCCTCTCCATCAATCGTTGTCTCAATGGAAATCAACGAAGTATCGTGTTTCTGTATGGTAATCTCATTTAAGGCATACGGGAATGCAAAAAAAGGATTGTTCTCGCAATGAAAACTCAACAGAGTACGACTGTCGATACAATACTTCCCCTCTACCAACATCGACACCGATTCTTCAATCTCATCCTGCGAAATATTAGCCAGAAATCCCAGTCGTCCCGTATTAATCCCTGCAATGGGTATCCCTTTATCCTGCACATACCGAATCGATTCCAATAAGGTACCATCTCCGCCCAGACTGAAAAAAAGTTTAAAATCTGAAGTAATATCTTGAGCCTGGCTGAAAAGATTATATTCAAAAGATAAAGCCACCCCCATTCCAGCCAGATGTTCTACAAATTTTTCATGTAGATAAAGGTTTAGATGATATTTTTTTATGCTCGAGAAAAATATATCAATTCCCTCTTTGTAGGCAGGATCTATACGACGTCCAAAAATAGCAACCTTCATCTATAAAAAAATTTTTAGATATATAGAAATGGTAAAATAGACCTCACAAGTAATAAGCACCTCACTCTTTCAAGCATACAGGTAATAACATTTTCGCATTTACCAGGATTAACTTTTCCAAAGGTTTGTTTCATGCCTTAAATATTCAAGAAACGCATAAACAATTCGTATCTATCATCAAGCAGTTGATTCATGGCATCACTTTCCATGAAAGAGGCCTTAATAATATAGTTATAGCGGTTAAAAGTTTGAATAATTGAAGTCATATCCGTGACGTTCAGTTTTAGCGTCACATCAACCTTTGTAGTATCGGGACTACTGGAAATGTACATGCTGAGAATCTTAGCATCGTTACTTTCAACAATTTGTGAAATATGAGCCAGCGAATAATCGTTCATGTTAAGCTCCAGAACAATGATAGCCCCGGGGTTTTTAACTGCAAGTAATTCGGCAAAATATTTTACCAGGGAATGCAAGGTAATGACTCCCAGATAGTATTTTTTCTCGTCAAGTACAGGAATAACTGTCAAATCGAGCCTGGCCACCTGTTCAACAACCTGATAAATATGCTGATTAGCTAGTACATAGGGACGTTGCAATGACAGGGCATGATTTCCCAGTGGTTCATCGGCCATGTTCAGGTCATAAATGTCTTTGTCGGATATAAGCCCAAGAAACTCGAGATTATTGACAATAGGCATGTGCGAAATACGAAAGATATCCATATACGATAGGGCTTTTAAGCCCGTATCGGAGGTACGGAGGGCAGGAATAACATCCGACATAATTTCTTTGGCAAACATCCCTTTTATCTTAAGTATTTCTATACCTTTGCAAAAGTATTTATTTTCGAAATCCAATGATAATGAAAACGCATTTAAGTGTAAATATAAACAAAATTGCGACCATACGCAATTCTCGCGGCGGAAATATACCAAATGTTGTGGAAGCCGCCATCCGCATTCAGGGATTCGGTGCCGATGGTATTACCGTTCACCCACGTCCCGATGGAAGACATATCTGTGTCAATGATGTTTATGATTTAAAAAAAGTCATTACCACCGAATTTAATATTGAGGGCAATCCTACCGAGAAATTTATACAGCTGATAACCGATGTAGTTCCTGATCAGGTTACGCTTGTTCCTGATGCACACGATGCTATCACCTCGAATCAGGGTTGGGATACCGTAACTCACAAAGCCTTTCTCACCGATGTAGTAAAAGAGTTTAAAAAATATGGTATTCGCGTATCAATTTTTGTCGATCCGGTGATTAAGATGGTGGAAGCTGCTGCCGAAACAGGTGCCGACCGTATTGAATTGTACACCGAACCCTATGCATCGGCCTACCCTCTGGACCCTCAAAAAGCAGTTGCTCCCTACGTCGAAGCTGCTAACGTTGCCCAACGTTGTGGACTGGGTGTGAACGCTGGTCACGACCTGAACCTGCAAAACCTTCGATACCTCAAGCAAAACATACCATTTTTAGCCGAAGTATCTATAGGACATGCCCTCATTTCCGATGCCCTTTATCTGGGTCTCGAAAATACCGTAAAGGCTTATAAGGCTTGCTTGCAGGACAGCTAAGACTATTACTTTGCCTGATAAAAACAATTCTTCGGCGAAAATATCTTTTCCTCTGCCTTTAATGCTTTAATAGCTTTATCTACCTCTTTTTTATCCAAACCAGTAGCCGCTACAATCTCTCCGGGGCGCATAGGCTTACCCGTGTTTTTTAGTACCGATAAAACAAGTTCCTTGCTCATACCTTATACCTTATTACATTTGAATTTTCAAAGTTATTAAACTTCAAAAATAAATTGTTAGGTTTGCAAAAATTGTTTTTCCATGGCTTATTCCCTCCGGAAAAAATTTTTGAGCTATTCCAAAAAGTTCATTTTTGCTTGTATTTCGGTTAGCGTTTTCTGGGTGATGATGTACAAATATGTCAATCCACCCATTACTTCCCTGATGATTATTCGAGCAGTGGAGCATGACAAGGCTAAGGGAAAGTTTCGACATCAGCATCGGTGGGTTTCGCTCGAAGATATTTCCCCTAACATGGTATGGGCAGTCATCGCTGCCGAAGACAACAATTTTACTTCTCACATGGGAGTGGATTGGCAAGCTATTCAAAAAGCACGAAAAATAAATAAGTATAGCCGGATAAAACATGGAGCGAGCACCATTACTCAACAAACAGCCAAAAATGTTTTCCTGTTCCCTTCGCGTACTTATTTTCGTAAAGGACTTGAGCTATATTTTACCTGCTTAATGGAATTATGCTGGAGTAAACGCCGAATAATGGAGGTTTATTTAAATGTGGTGGAAATGGGGCGTGGAATCTATGGCGTTGAGGCTGCTTCACAATTTTACTATAAAAAAAGTGCCAGCCAGCTTACACCGTCCGAAGCAGCCATGCTGGCCGCAATACTGCCTGCACCGCTACGACGTAATCCGGCACAACCTTCGCAGTACCTCATCAATCGACAGCAACGAGTTTTATCGCTGATGTATAAACTTGGAAAACCTAACCTTTGATAGCATGCGAATTCTGTTTTTTCTACATAAAATAGGTCCTTACCATCATGCCCGTTTTACCGAACTGGCTAAAAACTGTGAGCTGATAGCCGTTGAAATTTTGCCAGATTCGAAAGAATACGATTGGCAAAACATTGACACCGGGGTCAACTACCAACGGGTACAGATGAAAACCAATGCCCACGGCCAAGAATTAAAAGGTAGTGCTTTACTACACGAAATACGTAACCTCATCGATTGGTATCGGCCACAGGCGATCATTACCATGGGCTGGAGCAACCGAACCTACATGGCAGCCCTGTACCTGGCCAAAAAAGAAAAAATCCCGGTTTTTTCTATGAGCGACAGCACATACAACGATGTCAAACGATATCCCATAATGGAGTCAATTAAAAGTTATATCGCTACTTCCTTCGATGGATTTGTAACAGCAGGCAGACGTAGCGAAAATTATCTGCTAAAATTAGGGGTTTCCCCTGAAATTATTTTTAAACCCTTCGATGTGGTGGATAATTCCCACTTTCAGGTCGAAGGAAAAAGAATGTTGAGCTTTGATTACGATTCTCCCTATCTGCTATGTATCAGTAGGTACATACCTAAAAAAAACCTTTTCACGCTGATCGAGGCTTTTCACCATTACATCACTTTACACCCCGAAGAAAAAACAGTTCTTTATATTGTAGGCTCTGGCCCTCTTGAATCGGCCTTGAAAGCCAGGATATCGAAATATACACACCATCAAATCCGCCTGCATCCTTTTGTACAATACGACGAACTTCCCTCGCTATATCATCATGCCAGAGGACTGATTCTGGCCAGTACAAGCGATCAATGGGGGCTGGTGGTAAACGAAGCCATGGCTGCTGGCTTGCCCGTAATGGTATCAAATCGTTGTGGCTGTGTAGACGATCTGGTTATTGACGGAGAAAATGGCTGGGTATTTGAACCTTCCCTCGAAGGCATTGTGACTACACTCGAAAAGTTCTTTGCCCAATCGCCCGAAAAACTCCGTGAGATGGGAATGAAAGGCCAAAAAATTATTCAAGCATACGATCTTAAAGACTATAAAATTGCCGTGCTATCAATGATCGACAACGCCAGAAAAGCAACAAGAAAATGGTCGAGGTTTCAAAAACTCATCGTATTTTTACGTATATTTTTATCGTAAAGCATGCTTACTGGAAATGAATGGGTATACGCCATCCTGCTTGCCATCGGTGTCATTGGCATTCCCATAGTGCAAATGTTCAGCAAAAAATATTATGCCATGTTTTCACCACTTACCATGGTATGTGTGGTGTACTTTTATTATGCACTGCTGGGTCCGTTGAATAAGATAGCAAGTGGTGAGGTTATTGTACGTACTTACGACCTGCGCGATTACTTTATACCAGCTATGACTGGTTGCCTGGTTTCCTTCTACTCCATCGTGCTAGGATATATTGCTAAAAGACGATTCAGAGGGAGAGCTTTTGCTCTTAATTTCCCGGTTGCTTCCAAACAGCTTCGCAATGTAGGACTCACAACCATTGCCATATCATTATTCCTGTTTACCATTTTTTCAGGTGGAGATATTATTTCTCGCATTAATTTTTTGGACACTTCAAAATCCAACCAGGATTTTTCGGGGTCCATTGCCAGCTACCTGATGCTTTCTATTAATTTTCTGGTTGTAGGGGCTATTCTTACCTTCTACTATTACTACAATCGCAAAATCTTACTCGTCTTTCTTTTTATTTTCGGGCTCATTATTTCCCTATTTATCAACGAGGCTTTTCGATATCGAATTGTCATCCTCATTCTTGCTATATTTACTGCGTACCATTTATATCGACAAAAAAAGCCCAACTGGATATTCCTGGCAAGCACACTGATACCCTTCTTCATCCTCATGGGCATACTGGAAATTGCACGGGTGTATGGACGGGGTATTGATGTGAGTCGTATCGAAAATGTTCAATATGGCGACCTTGCCGAAAAAAGTCTTAACGAAACCGACGTTTTCTGGGCAACAGGACTGTTTATGGATAAAGTGCTTGATATCCGCGATTATACCTATTTCGACTTTATCGTGAATGCTATAGCTGCACCCATTCCAAGAAAAATATGGCCAGGTAAACCCGATGGAAGCTATATACTCTCCACCAACGACGATTTGTTTGAAGGAACAGGACGTGGTCAGGCCTACCTTAATTTTAGTGAGTACTATCTTGCCTTTGGCTGGTTAGGGGTTGTGGTAATCTCGTTTCTTTGGGGATATTTTTTTAAAACAGTTTGGTTGTGGTTTTTAAAATACAAAGAGCATCCACTTGCTATTACGGCTATTGCCGTATTTAATGCATACATTTATGTAATCATTTCTCGAAATTATTTCACCCAGCATCTTACTCTTTTCTTTTTTACCGTTTATCCAGCCTTTTTTGTGATATGGCTGTATCGAAAACGATTTATAAATCCCTTTGCCTATGCTCGTCGTCAATATCGTTGACAGAATTGATATGGTAAACTTTGGTATCTGGAATGCAGCTACCGCAACTGCCCCTATACTTAAAGCCAAATATGGCGTTATTTCTCAATTGTGGTTCCCCCGAACAACCGATCCTATACCTCAGGATTTGCCTGGCATGATAGACCTGTTTCCTATCGATAACCTCGACGACTTACCTTCCCTCCCCTCCGATACAATTGTGGTAACCCATGGTTGTTGGCGTTTACCTACACGATTGGGATATCGCCTCAAGAAAAAAGGTTACCCATGGATGTTTGTACCCCATGGTATGCTGGAACCCTGGAGTATGTCGCAAAAATGGTATCTTAAGTTTCCCTATTATTGGCTATTCGAAAAACCCCAATCGACCCATGCCGACGTGGTTAGGGCTGTAAGTTTACCCGAAAAACTGAATTTACAACGCATCTATTCCCATGTAATACACATTCCTAATGGAAACTTTCCCCCAAAAAATATCCCGGCAAAAAATTGGACTTCTTCTCCCCTAAATTTTCTATTTCTTGCACGTTTGCATAAAAAAAAAGGACTCATACCCCTGCTTCGATCCTGGAAGCGGTCCTCATTAAATAATAATCCTGCTTTCAGACTCATCATTGCAGGACCCGATGACGGCCTTTTAGGTTGGCTCAAAAATCAACTACCTGGCACCAGCAATGTGAGCTATATTGGTCCTGTTTTTGGTGAAGAGAAAAATCAATTATTGCAACAGGCGCACTTTTTTGTTCTTCCCTCTTTCAGCGAAGGATTTCCCACCAGTGTAGTCGAAGCAATGCAATACGGCCTAATACCCATTATTTCTGAAGGATGTAACTTCCCCGAAGCTTTTGAACAGGAGCTTGCTATTAAGGTTCTGCCTGAAGAAACACACATAAAAGAAATACTGGAACATTTGACCACAAATCTGAACGATTTGGACCATCGAAGTGAAAAATGCCGTAGCTTTGCCCAACAATATTATTCACTTGAACACATTGCCGACCTTCAGTATCATTACTATCAACAATTAGTACATCATTAAAAAAAATGCTATGCGAAAAGTAGGTTTATATTGGCTGTTGCTTCTTCTTGCCCTTTTTTCGTGCCGGGAACAGCCCCCAAAGTTTGTCGTTGCACGTACTTCGGTACCAATGGACTCATTGACGCTCTCCTGCATTGCCGACACCTTTATAGCCGATCTGGTAGTAAAAAATCCCGATTCGGCCGATTGGTGGACGGAAAAATGCGTACAACGTTTACAACGTAAAACATTTGTTGACACAATATTCCAACAGCTATACCACCAGCAATTAATTGCCTACGATTATTATTCGGGTAAACCCTTATCTATCAGTCAGATTAAGGAACTCGAGCACAGAAATGACTTCAATCGCAATATTGTGGGAAAGTTTCAGTTTTACGAGGGATGGTACTACGACTACCAGAAAAAGGTTTTCCTAAAAAAAGTTTATGCTATTATTTTTGGCTACGAAACATACGATGATAATGGGCTGGTGAAGGGGTATAAGCCAATGTTCAAAGTGGTGTTTGAATAAGACGTTCGATAAAAAAGTAAATCCCGCCTTTTACAGCGGGACTTACTAACCAATTATTAACCCAAAAACATGAAAACTAACTACTAACCAACTACTAACTAACTATTAACCAACTAACCAACTTGCTACTCATTTATTGAATGATTCAATAATCGTGCCAAAATTTAAAATCCAAGTTATTTCAATGCTTTTATTTTATAATTTGCTTCGACAAGTCCCTTACTGATATTGAGAAGTTTACTTTTTAGCATTTTCCTTCGTAAGGGTGAAATACGGTCAATAAAAAGAATTCCCTCAATATGATCGTACTCGTGCTGAATAACGCGTGCTGCAAAACCATCGTATACCTCCTCATGAGGTTTAAAATCCTCATCGTAATAGGCAATGCGAATAATTGACTCGCGCTTAACATCTTCGCGTATACCAGGTAGACTAAGACAACCCTCATTAAATATTGTCTCTTCACCCCAACGCTCGAGTATTTTAGGATTGATAAAAACCTTGCGAAAATCTTTCAGCGCCGGTTCCTCCTCAGCCATTGACGTAGCATCTACAACAAAAAGTCGGATCGACAGTCCAATTTGCGGTGCTGCCAATCCTATCCCATCCGACACTTTCATGGTTTCAAACATATCCGCTATAAGCGTTTTTAAATTTGGATAATCAAAAGATATTTCTTTAGCCACCTGCCGTAATACCGGTTGACCGTATACATAAATCGGGTAAATCATGATTTTATTGTGTTTGTTAACATTTTTTTGCATTCAAATATTCCTGCAACATGATGGCTGCACTCATCCTGTCGATACGCCCTTTATCCTGTTGTTGCGATTTACTAAAGCCACCTTCTATAAGCAAACGTTGCGCTATTTTTGAGGTAAATCGCTCATCGACCTGACGTAAAGGTATATGTGGGTAACGTTTTAAAAATCTCTCAATAAAAGGATTGATAAAACGTAAAGCATCCGATCCACCTTTTCCATTAGTTTGAACTGGATAACCAATAAGAACCAATTCGACCTCTTCCTTTGAAAAATATCCATCAAGAAATTGCCATATCTCCGATGGACTTAATGTTATTAGCTGTTGTGCAATTATCTGCAAAGGATCGCTTACAGCAATCCCTATTCGTTTTAATCCATAATCTAACGCCAAAATCCGTCCCAAGGTTCATATTTTTTGCAAATATCGGGAAAATATTACCAAATCAGCCAGTAAAATATATCTTAAATCAACACTAACTATCGATAGGAAGTAAGGAATAAAAAATTTTTACTTTTTGAGTTACCTTTAAAAAAAAATCGACATCCAATGTAACATTAGTTGGCTGCGTTATCGTATAATCAATAAATCGCATGCGAGAAGATAAATGCAAACTAACTAACAAAAACCAGACCATTAACCTTAAACCAACCTGCTATGTACCAAAAAGTATGGAATAGATGTTACGGAGGAATTTGTATTTTAAATTTTTACAGCGTTAAGGGTATAAGATTTGAATCATACACGGGATTCAAGTATGGAAGGTATCTAATAACCACCGACGAAGTGGGAAAGATTGATCGACCCTATGAGGTTGAAATAGGCTTCATGAAAGAAGATGGGACCACCCTGCGGGAAAGTGTGAAGATTACCTACATGGACTTTAAAAATCGCATGATTAAAGGGGCGCAGGAAAGCTTTGGTGGTTTTGCGCTCATTGACATTGATTTTCCGCAGTTTGACAACATTCCTTCTCTTAAACTGAGCAATCGCGACAACATTGCCGTCGCCTCACCGGTAGCCATCATCGGGCATCAATGGGAACAAAATAATATTGCCATCAAGACAGGTATTGTGTCTTCCTACTATCTGCATCAGGGAAAAAAATTGTTAATGTTTGATGTTTCGACCGATAGGGGTAATGCGGGAGCCCCCCTTATCGATGCTGAAACATGTGAAGTCATTGGTATCATCGGACATCGTCTGAGCGCAATCCATGAAGAATACAAGGCATTGATGAATGTGATCAACGCTAACATTGAGTCGCTTAAACTTTCCGAAGGAAAGCTTACCCTCAACGATATCGATCCTATTCAGGTACTTATTGCTAATCAATATCAAATTAAGCATTTAGCTCAGGAAGTATTCCGAAAAGCCTCTTTTACCTATGGCTATGCGCTTCCTATCAATTATGTATGTGAATTTTTCGACATTGCAGAACTGGAAAAAGACATCGTTTACCTGCATGTAGAAAATAAGCAAAGCGATTGATATTGAAGAATAAAGCAAAAGATTCGCATGTGTGCAAAAAGAACTGCCCCAAATGCTGGGGCAGTTTCTTTTTATGAAGGTTATTTGAGTTACTTCACAATACCAATTTTTACAATGCTGGTCTGCGTATATGTTTTACCAGGTTCCAGGACCACTGAAGGGAAATTCGGTTTATTGGGTGAATCGGGGAAATGTTGGGGCTCCATGGCAATGGCGCCTCGATAATTGTAAGGTTTACCCGATTTGCCCACAACCTTACCATTCATAAAATTACCAGAATATACCTGTATTCCGGGTTCAGTGGTATATAGTTCAAGTACACGACCACTGATGCTATCGGTAAGACGTACGGCTAAAGCAAGTTCATTATCTTTTTTATCGAGTACCCAATTGTGGTCGTATCCTTTACCGTTCTTCAATTGTTCGTTGTCTTCATTGATACGTTCACCAATTTTGTGTGGTTTTCTAAAATCGAATGGGGTATTTGTAACATCGGCAAGTTCACCGGTAGGAATAAGCAAGCTATCGACAGCAGTAGTCTGGCTGGCAAAAATTTCAAGATAATGATCGAGTATATCACCGTTACCTTCACCATGCAAGTTGTAATAAGCATGATTGGTAAGATTGAGAACCGTTTTTTTATCGGTGGTAGCCTCGTATTTTATAATCAATTCATTGTTGTTGGTCAGGATGTACTGAACGGTAACTTTCAGGGTACCAGGATAGCCTTCTTCTCCATCGGGCGAGGTGTACGTTAGGGTAAGGGTATCGCCCTGCTGCGTAGCGTCCCAAACTTTCTTGTCAAAACCTTTGAGCCCACCATGTAATGAGTTGCCATTATCATTGGCATACAGCTTATAGGTTTTTCCATCAAGCTTAAACGTAGCTTTTCCAATTCGATTAGCATATCTGCCCACCACACAACCCAGGTACATATTGTCGTTGAGATACCCATCAATAGAGTTATAGCCCAACGTAATGTCGTCGTACTTGTCATTCTTGTCGGGTACCAACATGGACACGATACGAGCACCATAATTGGTAATTTTAACGACCATACCGCTGTCGTTGGTGAGGGTATACAAATTAACCTGTTTTCCATCAATTTCGCGTTGAAAAGCAGAAGCTTTCACCAGCGTATCGACAGCTTCAAATTGGTTGTTTTCCTGTTTCTTCGTCGAACAGGCGGCTACCAGTAGAGTAGCTAATACTGCACTTACAAATGTTCTCATAGCTGTGTTGTATTAAAGTTATTGACCGTTTTTGGTTAAAAAGATATCTTTTCTTTATTCCTCTATTTCAGTATCACCGGTTAGGTCAAGACTTGCCGAGAGTGGTTTCAACTTGTTCTCGGAAAGTTCTTTATAGGTAGCTCTATTGCGATATGTATCGCAAGCCACGTACAGCGCATTTCGGAAAGAATCGCACGAAGCAATTCCTTTCCCAACAATATCGTACGCCGTACCATGAGCTGGCGAAGTACGAATGATAGGCAGTCCAGCCGTAAAATTAACTCCCTGCCCAGCAGTCAATGCCTTAAAGGGGGCCAACCCCTGGTCGTGATACATCGCCAGAATGGCATCGAATTGCGTAAATTGTCCCGATCCAAAAAAACCATCGGCTGAAAAAGGGCCAAGTGCATATATACCTGCCTGTTGCGCCGCTTCAATGGCAGGAATAATTATTTCATTTTCTTCACTTCCCAACAAGCCATTGTCGCCAGCATGGGGATTAAGTCCCAGCACAGCAATCTTTGGATTGGTAACTGCAAAATCGGCCACCAACGACTCGTTGATGAGTTTCAGCTTGCTCAAAATACGTTCTTTAGTTATATACTTCGGCACCTGCGATAAGGGCACATGCTCACATACCAAACCTACCCGCATGACATCACTGACCATAAACATTACTACTTCTGGCGCATTGAACTTTGCCTGAAGGTAGTCGGTATGGCCTTTATAGGAAAATTTATCCGACTGAATATTAAATTTATTGATTGGCGCTGTTACCAAGGCATCTATTTTTCCAGCCATCAAATCATTCACAGCCTGTTCCAGTGCCACAAACGCTGCTTCGCCTGCCATGGGGGTAGCCTTCCCTAACTCAACCTTCACATTATCATCTACACAATTGACAAGATTGTTACGTTTAGAATGAATCTCATCAACCGTACGGACTGAGTTGAGAACTACGTTGTTCAGGTTGAGCACTTTGCGGTAATAGGCTGCAACTTTAGCCGACCCATAGATAACCGGTGTGCACATATCGAGTATGCGCGGATCGGATAAGGTATTAAGAATAATTTCATACCCAATCCCATTTATATCGCCATGCGTAATCCCTATCTTAATTCGTTTCATGAAAAAATAATTTTTCTTGTAACTTACTATAATTTAACTTTTTGCTTTCCATGATCAGTATCCTCGAAAAAATACCCGTCATTTCGAGCAATTATATCCCCATTATTTCACCGAACTACCTGGGGCAACAGTAGTAGATGGAGCAACAAATTCGAGTCGTCCGTCCTTATCTTCGGCCATAAGTATCATACCGTGCGAAACGATACCTTTAATTTCCCTGGGTTCGAGATTGGCAAGTAAACATACCTGTCGACCGATAATATTTTCAGGTTCAAAATATTCGGCAATTCCCGACACCACTGTCCGTTGGTCGATACCTGTATCGATGGTAAGCTTGAGTAATTTTTTGGTCTTAGGCACCTTTTCGGCATGGACAATGGTACCCACGCGGATATCCATACGTGAAAAATCGTCGTAGCTGACAGAAGGCTTCTGAGGAACCGCAGTATTTACGTTAGCCTCGGCTGGCTTTTGCCGATGAAGTTTATTCAGCTGTTTTTCGATAGCGTCATCCTCTATTTTTTCGAACAGCAACTCACTTTTACCCAGTTGATGTCCCGTAGAAAGAACATCTACCTGTCCAGCGTTATCCCAACGGTAATTTTTGGGAAGCTGTAACATACGGGATAGTTTCTGGCTTGTAAAGGGCAAAAAAGGCTCACCCAGGATGGCCAGATTAGCAGCTATTTGCAAAGCGTAATTCAGGATTGTCTTTACCCGTTCAGGCTTTGTTTTGATGATAGCCCAGGGTTCTGTATCGGCCAGATACTTATTTCCCAGCCTTGCAATATTCATGTATTCCTTTAAAGCCTCACGGAACCGGAAGTTTTCGATATTTTCCTCGATATTTCTTTTATAGGATTTTAATTGTTGCTCGATTTCGCTTTCGTACTGTTCCGTATGGGTAACCTCGGGTACTATGCCGTTGAAATATTTGTGGGTCAGCACCATGGCACGATTAACAAAGTTACCGAGGATAGCCACCAATTCGCTATTGTTACGGGTCTGAAAATCTTTCCAGGTAAAGTCGTTATCTTTAGTTTCAGGGGCATTGGCAGTGAGCACATACCGCAGCACATCTTCTTTTCCTGGAAAATCCTGTAAATATTCATGCAACCATACTGCCCAGTTTCTCGAAGTAGATATTTTATCCCCCTCAAGGTTGAGAAACTCATTGGCAGGCACATTATCTGGAAGGATATATTCGCCATGAGCCTTTAGCATCGAGGGAAAAACAATACAATGGAAAACGATATTGTCTTTACCAATAAAGTGCACAAGGCGTGTTTTAGAGTCTTTCCAATATTTTTCCCAGTGAGGGGTAAGTTCTTTGGTAGCCGAAATATACCCTATAGGTGCATCGAACCAAACGTATAATACCTTTCCTTTAGCATTTTCGAGAGGCACAGGAATACCCCAGTCGAGGTCACGGCTTACGGCACGAGGCTGAAGTCCCAAATCGAGCCATGACTTGCATTGTCCATATACGTTAGTTTTCCACTCTTTATGTTCTTCGAGAATCCATTGTCGTAACCACGTTTCATGCTTGTCGAGTGGCAAATACCAGTGCGATGTTTTGCGCAGCACCGGTGGTTTTCCACTCAATACCGAGCGAGGATTTATAAGATCGGTTGCATTGAGCGAAGTGCCACATTTTTCACATTGGTCGCCATACGCTCTGTCATTGCCACAATGAGGACAGGTCCCCATGATATAACGATCGGCTAAAAATTGTTGTGCCTCCTCGTCGTAATATTGCTCCGTTTCCTTCTCGATGAACTCATTTTTATTGTATAATGTCAAGAAAAACTCCGAGGCAGTCTGATAATGCACAGGAGATGAGGTGCGTGAATAAATGTCAAATGAAATCCCAAAAGCTTCAAACGATTGTTTAATCAAAGAATGGTATCGATCGACAATAACTTTGGGTGATACATTTTCCTGACGAGCTTTAATGGTAATGGGTACCCCGTGTTCGTCGCTTCCGCAAACATAAATCACATCCTTTCCACGCTGACGCAGGTATCGAACATAAATATCCGCTGGAATATATACGCCCGCCAGATGGCCAATATGCACAGGACCATTAGCGTAAGGCAATGCAGCTGTAACCGTATAACGTTCAAATTCACTCATTGGCATCCCTTTTATTTCATTTTTGAAAGTGACAAAGATAAAAAAATACTCAGGGTGTTGGAATATATTTTTGTATATTCACGCTTTAAAAATTTAAAAGGTTATTATGATAACTCCTGAATTTCTCAAACCAGGGGATACTATTGGTATTGTAACACCAGCCCGATTTGTTTCAGAAGATGATATTCAGTATGGTATTCATTGGCTAACTTCACAAGGCTTTAAGGTAAAGCTTGGGGTGCATGCGTACGAACGTTATCATCAATTTGGAGGCACCGACAAACAACGAATAGCAGATTTTCAGCAATTTATCAACGATCCCGAAATAAAAGCCATATATTGCACCCGCGGTGGATATGGTTCTGTACGCCTTGTACAACAGGTCAATTGGGAACAATTTATAAAACGGCCAAAATGGATTATAGGTTTTAGCGATGTCACTGTATTTCATTCGGTGGTTCATCAGAGAGGAATAGAATCGCTGCATGCCCCCATGCTATTCAGCTTGAAACAAGATAGCAGCGATATTACTTCTTTTGAAAAAACGCTCGCCATCCTGCGCGGAGAAAAACCTGTATATACCTGTGCCCCGAATCCTTTGAACAGGCAGGGAAGAGCTCGCGGAGTATTGGTGGGAGGAAATCTATCGGTACTTTACAGCCTCCGAGGAACCGATTATGACATTTTTACGGGGGGTAAAATTTTATTTCTCGAAGACATTGATGAATACTTATATCATATCGACCGGATGATGATGAATTTAAAGCTGGGTGGAAAGCTCGATAACCTCAGAGGTCTTATCATTGGTCAGATGACAGATATGAAAGACAATAAAATTCCATTTGGAAAAAACGCCTATGAAATAATCTCCGAATATGCTTCCGAACTTAATATTCCGGTTGTCTTTGGATTCCCTGCAGGCCATGAAAACATCAATCTGCCCCTTATCCTTGGTCGAGAAATTTTGCTGGAAGTGGATGATGTTGTACAGGTTACTTTTCGATAATTTTTTAAAATTAATTAGCGACTATTTTAAGCAATCTTTACAATAGCCACTTGTGCATTCAAAAAAACTTCAGTAGGTTTGCGCAAAAGACCTTTTATAAATGCACGAAGGTTTAAAATTAATAGAACTGCTTATTAAGGGAATCATCGTGGGATATATAGCCTCAATCCCGGTGGGACCTATTGCTATCCTCTGTGTTCAGCGAACTTTAAGCAAAGGTCGACTGTCGGGATTTGTATCCGGACTAGGGGCTTCTACTGCTGACACCTTGCTTTCCATAATAGCTGGATTGGGACTTTCTTTCATCATCGATTTTATCAACGATTATACCTACATATTTAAATTTCTTGGCGGTGCGTTAGTTATTTACATTGGTTTGCGCATATACTTCAAAAACCCTGTAAAACAGTACCGTGCCAAACAAATGCGAAAAACTACCTTACCCAAAGACTACGTTACTACCTTGCTTCTGACACTGTCCAATCCCCTGAATGTTTTTTTGTACCTTGCGGTATTTACAGCATTCAATGTGGTCAAAGGCGTGAGTACTTTCGAACAATTCACAGCTGTATTTGTAGGCGTATTTGTAGGAACTTCCCTTTGGTGGTACACGCTAACCTCCATCGTAAGTCTTTATCACGATCGTTTTAACATCCGTAATCTCTGGTGGTTGAATAAAATTTCTGGAATCGGCATACTTCTATTGGGACTTATTACCCTGGTGAGCATCATTATATAGAATGTTAGTGTTTTATGGAAAATAGCAATTCTTTATATCCCCTAAAATTTAAACCGATATTAAAAGATGTGTTATGGGGAGGCACAAAGCTACGAGATTTACTGCATAAGAAGGGAGCATCGGATCGTTGTGGTGAAAGCTGGGAGATTTCCGATGTTCCAGGAGCTTCGTCGGTAGTGGCTAATGGTTTTCTTGCTGGCAACACCCTTAGCGAATTAGTTGAGGTATACATGGATGATCTGGTGGGTGGAGCTGTATTTGAGCGTTTTGGCGAACGCTTTCCTCTGCTCATCAAATTTATCGATGCCAACGATAGGCTTTCCGTTCAGGTACACCCCAACGATGAAATGGCTCTGCGCGAGCACAACAGTTGGGGGAAAACCGAAATGTGGTACGTCGTACAGGCTGAACCCGATGCCGGTCTTATCGTTGGATTCAATCGTCCCATGGACGCAGAAACTTATGTGAAATACCTTAACGAAGGCCGCCTGGAGGAAATTTTACACTTCGAGAAAGTGAAAGCGGGCGATGTGGTTTTTCTTCCAGCAGGGCGCATTCATGCCATTGGTGCAGGCCTGTTAATAGCTGAGATTCAGCAAACCTCCGACATCACCTACCGTATTTACGATTGGAACCGCCTCGATGCCACAGGTAAACCCCGTGAGTTACATACCGAACTCGCCCTGAAAGCCATTGATTTTCGACCTGTTAAAAACATCAAAACGAGCTATACCGCTGCCTTAAATCGTAGCGTAGAGTTGGTGAAATGTCCCTATTTCACTACTAATCTATTAGAATTTGAACAAACCATCGAAAAAGACTATGGGGCTATCGACTCGTTTGTAATTTATATGTGCCTTGAAGGCAAGTTTACCATCGAAACGTTTGATTCGAACCCCGTCGACGTTACCATGGGGGAAACTGTGCTTATTCCTGCTGAGATTAATAATTTATATCTTAAACCTCAACCCCGTTCAAAAATTCTTGAAGTTTATATCGATAATACCAACTGATACTTTTTGCGAAATGAGCTAAAAAAATGATAACTATGCAAGCAGAGTTCGTAAAAAGTACGGCAAATTATCAAGACTGTCCACCTGGAAATCTTCCCGAATTCGCTTTCATTGGACGTTCCAATGTTGGCAAGTCGTCGCTCATCAATATGCTAGTGAATCAAAAACATTTGGCACACACTTCGGCTAAACCTGGTAAAACGCAAACTATAAACCATTTTTTGATAAATTTTCACCCCAAAAACAAACCTCCCCAAAAAACAGTAAGCATGTATTTTGCCGATCTTCCCGGTTATGGCTATGCTCATGTTTCGAAAGAAAAAAAGCAGCAATTTGAACGCATGATTGCTGGATATGTTCTAACGCGAAAAAACCTTTTAACCTTATTTGTACTCATCGATAGCCGGTTAGACCCCCAGCCCAATGATATGGGTTTTATACAGTTTTTGGGCGAAAACCAGGTTCCTTTTGCCCTGATATTTACCAAAGCGGACAAGCTTTCGACAAGCCGCTTAACTCGCAATATCGAACAATTCAAAAATCAGATGCTTGAAACCTGGGAGGAGCTCCCGCCGGTATTTATAACCTCGGCCATAAAACACACAGGACGGGAAGAGATTTTACAATACATCACCGAATGTATTGACAAATACTGGAAAAGATAACATGTCATCGGGCCTGGAACGAACCAAAAACAACATCGGCTCTTACATTTAGCCGACCATTTGCAGTTGCAGAATCGACAAAATAGCTGGTATTACCAAAAGAAGCCGTATTACCGTTGGGCATGCGGGCTTCGCCAAAAGCCGCACTGGCATCAATGCGCACCTGCATGTCGGGAGGTAATAACATTTCACTTGAACCAAATACCGTATTCACTTTTACATCGATTCGTTGATTATCCAGGCTATCGGGACGAAAATGCTGCCAGTCAAAAACAGCCTTTCCAAATATCACATTGTATTCCTTACCAGGTTCTGGCTTTAAAAACACACGTTCACCAAATATTACCGTATGTTCTGAATTAGAAGAATTGTAGGTTCTGAATGAATGACCAAATAAAATTTTTAATCCCAGGTAGATAAAGAAAAATGCAATAAGGATTTTAAAAATGGGGAAATCGACATTAAAAACTACCTTAATGATTAGACTTAGCCCAATAATGATGAGCAAAATGCCCCAAAATACACCTGTTCCCATTTTTGACATAGTTTTTGCGTTTTAATTTCAACTCAAAGTTAGTCACTACCATATCTCCTACAAAGCTTTTTTCGGTTAATGCCAAATATTCATCGATTAAATATCGGTAAAATCATGCCAATTTGTCGTTTATCAAGTTTTTTGGCAAAAAATTTGTGTTAATCGGTCGGAAACAAAAAAACGTAGGAATAAATATGAGAAAAGCAAAGGAAAAAGAAAAGAATAAAGAACAACAGGCACAGGTTACAACAAATGAAACCATACAGGCTGAACCACAGCCTGCAGCTGAAAATATGACAGGCGATAATACCCAAAAGGCTACAGATACAGCTGAACAAATTTCAACTGAAGCTGAAGTAACCACTCAGCTGGAAGAGATTAAACAAAAATATGAAAGCGAAATCATGGAATGGAAAGATAAATATTTACGTTTGTCGGCCGAGTTTGACAATTACCGCAAACGTACCCTGAAAGAAAAAATGGAGCTCACTCGCTATGCAAGCGAAGAAGTATTGAAAAACATTCTGCCGATAGTAGACGACTTTGAACGAGGGATAAAAAATCTGGAAACAGCCACCGACATTGAGGCAGTGAAAGAAGGTATTTTTCTGATTTATAATAAATTTAAAGATTTCCTCACGCAAAATGGCATCAAAGAAATAACCATAGAGGAAGACAAAGCATTTAATACCGATTTTCACGAAGCGATAACAAAAATTCCCGTTGATGACCAGTCGCTTAGCGGCAAGGTGGTGGATGTAGTCCAGAAAGGATATTTACTCAACGACAAAGTGATACGCTACGCTAAAGTCGTTGTAGGTGAATAAATTTACAATAATAAACTTGCAATTAATATCAGCAATATGGCAACCAAGCGCGACTATTATGAAATACTTGAGGTTCCACGAAATGCAACCAAAGAAGAGATAAAAAAAGCATACCGAAAGCAGGCACTTAAATATCATCCCGATCGTAATCCAGGAGATAAAGAGGCGGAGGAGAAATTTAAGGAAGCTGCCGAAGCGTACGAGGTACTGAGCGATGATGAGAAACGTGCCCGCTACGATCGGTATGGACATGCTGGAGTCAGTGGATCCAATGGTGGTGGTTTTAGTGGTGAAGGAATGACCATTGAGGATATTTTTGCTCACTTTGGCGACATATTTGGAGGGCATTTCGGTGGGTTTGGTTTTGGAGGAAGTCGCACCAGCGAACGTCGTACTACAAAAGGACAAAATCTACGTATCAACGTAAAGCTCACCCTGGAGGAAATAGCACGAGGGGTAGAGAAGAAAATTAAGGTAAACAAATATATTCCCTGTGATGCTTGTGGTGGAACGGGTGCAGCACGAGGCAGTTCGCCATCCACCTGTACTACCTGCCATGGATCGGGGATGGTAACCAAAATTACCAATACCTTCCTGGGGCAAATGCAAACCACCACTACCTGCCCTACCTGTGGCGGGGAAGGAAAAATTATTACTTCTAAATGCAGCAAGTGTTACGGCGAAGGTATTGTTAAAGGCGATGAAATCATCACGTTAAACATACCAGCCGGCGTAGCAGAAGGTATGCAAATGACGCTTAGCCGAAAAGGTAATGCCGCACGTCGGGGTGGCATTAATGGCGACCTTATTGTTACCTTCTCGGAAGAAAAACACCCAGAGTTTATTCGCGATGGTAACGATATACTATATAGTTTGCTGATAAGTTTCCCTCAAGCTGTGTTAGGTGGATATGTAGAAGTGCCCACCCTCGAAGGCAAGGTAAAACTTAAACTTGAACCAGGAACACAACCTGGGAAAATTCTCAGGCTCAAAGGCAAAGGACTGCCCGAAGTAAACGGTTATGGGAAAGGCGACATGCTGGTCTACGTAAATGTATGGGTACCAAAGAATTTATCGCGCGACGAACGCAAAATAATCGAAAAATTTGCCGAATCATCGAGTTTCACACCCGCACCCGAACCCGATGAAAAAAACATTTTCGAAAAAATACGTGGCCTTTTTAGCTAAGCCTATCCATGCGCATTTTTTGCCGATACCTGAATAAAAAATTTAGTCATTTTGCACACCGAAATAGATAGGATAATGCTTACTGCAATTGGGATTAAAGTTTGCCTGGCAATTTGGGCACCGGAAGTGGGAATGCATATATTCATCAATTGTTAGCTCATGGCCACATATGCCACAAATAACTGCCTTCTCGCCAAAATCTTCCTTAGCCCATGGAATAATATCATGTGCTTCCATTTCATGGTGACAGCTATTGCAAGCATAATAGCGATTGCAACACTTCATCCTGATAGCTATTACATCGTTGCTACCATGATAATGTTTACAGCGTGTGTGGCTGTCGAGGGAAATCCCATAAATCGTTATGCCGTTTATTTGAATGCTATTCATCCGAAAATAATTTTTAAATTTTTCTTAAAAGGCCAGATGGAACGCGCATGTAATATGTTTTGTGCTCTAAAATCAAGCAGGTATGAAAAATTATTTTCATACTTGTTTGCGAATACTGCTCATACAGGCTCGTCCCATCGTATCGATATTGGAAATAATTTTTCAAAACAATTACGAATATCCCCAGATTTTATATCTGTAACACAATTCAATGTTCCAAAAGTATGATATTCAGTGCTCATACAGTCGTGCGATTGACAAAAAGTTAACATATCGCCTCATTGGCATAAAATATGTTTGTGAACATTATTTTGCATGAATTGTTTGTACAACAATAATCAAAAATTAAACCAGAAAATATGGCATACAATTTATTAAAAGGAAAGCGTGGACTAATATTTGGTGCCCTTAACAGCAGTTCCATAGCCTGGAAAGTAGCAGAACGTGCCTACGAGGAAGGGGCAACATTTATTTTAACGAATGCACCCGTGGCAAAACGACTGGGCGAAGTAGAAGAATTAGCCAAAGCCTGTAACACTGAGGTGATCTATGCCGACGCCACCAACCTCGATGACCTGGAAATGCTTGTTAATCTTTCACTGGAAAAATTAGGTGGAAAGCTTGATTTTGTATTGCATTCCATTGGTATGTCGCCCAATGTCCGAAAAAATATTCCCTACGACAACATTAACTACGACAATTACCTTAAAACCCTTGACATATCAGCATTATCCTTACATAAAATCTTGCAAATATGTCGAAAGTATGATGCCATCAACGAATGGGGTTCAGTCGTTGCGTTATCGTACATAGCATCTACCCGTACACTTTATGGGTACAACGATATGGCCGATGCCAAAGCAGCTCTCGAATCCATTGTACGTAGTTTTGGATACATTTACGGTCGGGAAAAGAAAGTACGCATCAATGCCGTATCGCAGTCGCCCACCATAACTACTGCCGGAAGTGGTATAAAAGGATTTAATTCATTATTTGATTTCTCAAATCGCATGTCGCCCCTCGGTAATGCCACCGCTGAAGAATGTGCCGATTATTGCATTACCCTATTTTCGGATTTGACCCGCAAAGTAACCATGCAAACACTCTACCACGATGGTGGCTTCTCGAGCATGGGTATGAGCGAAGAAGCTATGACCCAGTATGACAAAAGTTTTGAAGAATGTGACTAATCTAGTACACCTCAGGGACAAAAGTCTGGTCCTCTACCGGTGGACGAACATACCCCTCATCGCTCTGGCGTGGGGGGACTTTTATTTTTTCATACGGCACCTCCTCGTATGGAATTAACGAAAGCAAATGATGAATACAATTAAGTCGCGCCCGAAGTTTATTGTCGGCATTGACAACATACCATGGTGCCTGCTTAATATCGGTATACTGAAACATTGTATCCTTAGCTTTTGAGTATTCAACCCATCTTTTACGCGACTCAAGGTCCATAGGACTAATTTTCCACCATTTGGCCGGATTATTGATTCTTTCCTGGAAACGACGCTCTTGTTCCTCGTCACTAACAGAGAACCAGTACTTTATAAGAATAATGCCCGAACGAATCAGCATGCGTTCAAATTCCGGGCATGAACGCAGGAACTCCTCATACTCGGCGTCGGTACAAAATCCCATTACGTGTTCCACCCCTGCTCTGTTGTACCAACTGCGATCAAATAAAACCATTTCTCCAGCAGAAGGTAAATGAGCTACATAACGTTGAAAATACCACTGGGTCTTTTCCTTCTCAGTTGGCACCCCAAGCGCTACTACCCGACAATATCGAGGATTTAGATATTCGGTAATACGCTTGATAACTCCGCCCTTCCCGGCTGCATCCCTGCCCTCAAAAATTACAACTACTTTAAGCTTCTTATACTTGATCCACTCAAGCAGCTTAACCAGCTCCATCTGAAGTTTCCGTAACTCCTTCTGAAGCCGCTTTTTTTCTTCTTTTTCTTTTTCTTTCTTTGACATGGTATGTTGGATTAGGATTAGGCAGCTTAAATCAAATATTGCGTTTTCAATATTTGAATAAATATACGAAATCTATTTGCAAAAATCAATTTTTTTCAAGCATCTATCCCCATACCACATCCATTGCCATAAATATTTTATTAGCGCTATGCAAATACGACAACCCAGGAAAAACAAAAAATATTTTGCTTCTCCATAGGGTTGGTTTCCAATCCACTATCCTGTAAAGGAATTTAACGACAATAGACCTTAAACCCAACATGTTCCCCCTTTGAAAGGGGGGGAACCGTTAGGTGAATGAAAATAAGAAAAAGCTAACTATTGTGCTTGTCAAAAACGTTCGAGGTTCGAAAAAAAGTAGCTAGCTTCGATTTGAGCATTTTCATCGCTATCGGAACCATGAACGGCATTTTCCTGTACACTCGAAGCATATAGTTTGCGGATTGTTCCTTCTGCTGCGTTGGCAGGATTGGTTGCTCCAATCAACGCTCTAAAACTTTCCACCGCATTTTCTTTTTCCAGGATAGCAGCCACCACAGGACCCGAAGTCATAAACTTGACCAAATCGTTAAAAAAAGGCTTGTCCTTGTGAACTGCATAAAAACCCTCAGCCTGTTCCTTACTCAATCGAGTCATCTTTAAGGCACGAATGGTAAATCCCGCCTCGGTAATCATCGACAATATTTTACCGGTCAAATTTTTCCCCGTTGCATCGGGCTTAATCATCGTGAATGTAATATTTCCCTTCATTTTTATTTAGTTTAAACCAACATTCAGTAACTATAATAAAACACTCATCGGCAAAATTGTTCAAAGCCATTAGCTGTACATTTACACCCGACAATCAAAAACGATTGATAGGGGAAATATTGGGTATTAAAAAAATGAACTTATCTTTACAGCTTCATTTTTTTACAAAAATATAAAAGTAAAGTTTTTAGAAAATTGGAACCGAAAATAATTGCTGAAATAAGGGAATTGTTGCAAACACCTCGGCGTATAGTAATTTTTACGCATGTTAATCCTGATGGGGATGCCATGGGATCGTTGATGGGGCTTTATCATTTTCTAAAAAAACTTCGGCACGAGGTTACCCCGGTAACTCCCTATGAGTTTCCCTTTTTCCTGTCGTGGTTGCCTGGTACTGACAATGTAAAGGTATTTACCCGACAGGCAAGTGAGGTAATTGATAAAATTTCAGAGGCCGATATTATTTTCTGCGTCGATTTTAACGATTTGCGCCGACTGAAGGAAATAGAACCACATGTTACTAATAGCAAAGCTGTTAAAATTCTCATCGACCATCATCCCTACCCCACTCAAGCATTTCAGTACTATATTCACCGGGTCAACGCTTCGGCAGCTGCAGAACTTGTTTATGACTTCATCCTTGCACTGGGCTATCAGCAAGTCATCGATCCTGTAATTGCCGAATGTATATATGCCGGTATAATGTCCGACACCAATAGCTTTAACTACAATATAACCGATGCATCGACTTTCCGTAAAGTAGCCGATTTGCTTGAATATGGCCTTGACCACAACCGTATTTTTGGCTTACTTTACGATAATTACTCATTCAACCGAATGCGCCTGATGGGCTTTTGCCTGAATCAAAAAATGGTGATCCTTCCCCAGCTACATCTGGGATACATCTGGCTTACCCAGCAAGAGATGAAAATGTATGACTTTCAAATTGGCGATAGCGAAGGTTTTGTTAACCTCCCCCTATCGATTCGGGGTATCTACATTTCGGCGCTGTTGACCGAAAAAGATGATTATGTTCGTATCTCCTGCCGTTCAAAAGGTGAATTTCCTGTCAATAAGCTATGTGCCGATCATTTTGAGGGAGGAGGACACAAAAATGCTGCCGGCGGTGAAATACGCCTATCAATGCAGCAAGCTATGGCAGAATTTGAAAAAATCATGGAAGGTTATCGAGATGAAATCCATCGCTTATATCCTAACGGTTAGTCTCTCAGCCTTGTTGTTATTTGCTTGTCGACCTTCGGCAGTAGAACCAGTAAATACCAAACCCGACAATCGCCAGCAGGAACATTTCATTGCCCTCAATAGATACCTACTCGAGCGGGATATGATACTCATTGATAACTATGCCCGCCGTAATCAGCTAAAGCTGACCCGTACCCCCTCGGGACTAAGCTATCAAATCATCCAGCATGGAAAGGGTCGAAAAATTAAGCTGGATGATAAGGTAATATTTGCATATCGTCTTTCATTGCTCGATGGAACAGTTTGCTATAGCTCCGATTCCACAGGCTTAAAAACAACTTACATAGGAAAAGGCGAATTAGAGCGTGGACTCGATGAGGGACTTACCTATTTACATGTAGGTGATTCGGCAATTTTTATTCTCCCCCCACACCTGGCCTATGGCATAATAGGTGACGGAAAGTGCATTCCCCCACGATCCTGTATTGTATACCATATCCGAATAGATAGCGCATTTTCGCCAACGAAACGCTAAAAATTATATAGCTTTGTCATAAAAAACCATAACTTTAGCGAGAACTTTTTCATATAGTGTTGTATGGTAAAAAGATATCTGAGTCTACTATTGACCGTCGCTGTACTAAGCTCATGCCAGTTTTTCTCCAAATACGATGGCTATAAAAGAACATGGAGTGGACTACACTATAAGCTGTTGGCCATTGGCGACGATACACAAAAACCTTCTATAGGCGATTATATTACGGTCGAATTGAAATATAAAACCTTAAACGACTCGGTGTTTTTCAGCGGAAAACGTCGTTTGAGGTTGGTTCATTCAGAATATAGAGGCTCTATCGATGAATGCTTTGCCATGTTATCCAAAGGCGACCGAGCTGAATTTATCATCCATGCCGAACCATTTTTCCATAAAACCTTGCAAAGCAATATGCCTAATTTCCTTAAACCAGGCAGTGATATGAAGGTCGAAATTGCAATGCTTGATTTTCAGTCGGAAGAAGACTATGAAAATCAAAAACAGGCTTTCATGAAATGGATCGAAGATTTTGGCGATTACGAAAAAGAAGTTCTCAAACAATATTTGCAAAAACAGAAATTGTCTATCAAACCCACCGCCTCGGGGCTGTACTATATGCGCCTGGTACAGGGTAATGGCAAAAAAGTAAAATTGGGCGATACCATTGTGGTTGACTATGAGGGTCGCTTTCTCGATGGCAAATTTTTTGATTCCACTATCAAACGCCGCGAGTCGTTCCAGTTTGTATATGGCACTGAGTGGCAGGTTATAAAAGGGCTGGAAGAAGCCATTGGCATGATGGAAGAACACGAAAAAGCACTAGTCATTGTTCCCTCCGACTTAGCCTTTGGCCCAACGGGTTCCTCAACAGGGATCATTCCCCCATATTGCTCCCTGATATTCGAGATAGAACTAAAAAAAATTAATTGACAATTGCCACGCAACCAATCATACTATCACCATCATAATGATACACAAGAAAAATTAACATATTGGGTCAAATAAAGTAAAAAAACGACAGGTATGAAAAGACTACTAATTGGTTTTGTAAGTTTTGCGCTTATCTTAAGCGCCTGCATGGATAATACAAATCTGGAACAGGAGAGAGAACAACAGCTACAGGTATTAAAAGATTATCTGGCCAGCAAAAACATAACCTTTGCTGGAACAGATACTGTATATCGCATTTTTATAGATTCTTCTTTAAGGGATTCGACCAGCGTGCCCATTAAGAGTACCTATTATGTAAAAATCAACTACAACCTGCGGCTGGTAGATAACGAAAATTTTAAATTGGTCGAAACCAACAATCATACGCTGGCCAAAAAGAATCGCTTAATTCCTGTCAACTTTTTACCAGGGCCTGCTTTGATTGCAGTTAATTATACAGCATTATACGGTATTTATCGTTCGTTATTGCAATTACAAAAGAACGACACTGCCGATTTTGTAATTCCTTTCGATTGGGCATTTGGCTCATACTATACCGACCGTATTCCTGTATTTTCTTCACTAATATTTCAGGTACGGGTGGTAGAAGTAATTCCCGATATCGTAGCCTACGATAAATCGTTCTGGCAACGATGGGTAGTTGATTCACTTAATCTTTCGCTTAGCGATACCACCGAAGAAGTCCCTGTATACATTAAAACATACAATGAAGGCGACACAAACAAAAAGGCTGCTGACTACAACAACGTAACCGTTATTTACAAAGGTTGGCTTACCGATGGTCGAGTATTTACCGACGATTATGATACGATAACTTTTAATCTCGGCAGTACTACGATAATAAAAGGCTTTGCCAAAGGTGTAGAGCAACTCAACCTGGGGCAACGGGCTAAGATTTTTATCCCTTACTACCACGCTTATAAAAATGTCGCCCAGACCAATAACCTCGGGCAGGTAGTTATTCCACCCTATTCGTCCTTAATCTATGAAGTACTGCTATACAAGATAAATTATTAGCGCACCACTCAGATTCCGCATCCTAAGGATGCGGAATCTTTTTTATCCCACCTCTTTATAAATGCCCAACTGTAAACTCGCCCACAGGTTGCATTTACCCAACAAGTAATACCATCACACTCAAGAAACAGAAAGCAAAAATAGAGAACAAACTATCCTTAACCCATGTTAATTTAAATTTTTCGCAAGTAATGAGTTTCCTGCCATTGGTAAATATAACCAAAATCATATTTGTTCACCTCTGAGCTTTTGATATACAAAGTGGTAGCATAGATTATACAGTGTTTATAAAAAAATACTGCGATAATTTCATTTTATATCAAATATTCTTATTTTTGAAATCATATATACTAATATGAAATGCTGTTCTATAATTATAAAGTAATTGTCATGGAAAAGAAGCTCATATTATTCTTATGTTTTTTTGTATCCATACAAAATTCGTTTACAAAAGAGACAAAGCCCAAATTTGGGAAAATCAGCATGGAGGAAATGCAAATGACCTCATATCAAGAGGATACTGCTGCTGATGCTGTAATATTATTTCAAACTGGCGAAACCGAAGTACAATTTAGCGAGAACAATGGTTTTCAGTTAGTTCATGAGTTCTACAGAAGAGTTAAAATTTTCAATAAGAACGCTTTCGATTACTTCGGCAATTACATCCTACCTTTATATCATAGCATAGATGGTAGATCTAAAGAAGAATTGTACGATTTAAAGGCAGTAACCTATAATCTTGAAAATGGATCAATTGTAAAGACTGAGATTAAAAAAGATGCAATTGTGTTAGAGAATGTATCGCCTATCTTGGATGTTAAAAAGTTCTCTATTCCAAATTTGAAAGAAGGTTCAATTGTTGAAATAAAATATAAAATAACTTCTGATTATTTGTATCATCTTCAGGAATGGTATTTTCAGTACCCCTATCCAGTAGCATACAATGAATATGTAGTTAAAATACCTGAATATTTTCAATACCGATCCATTCCTTTTGGCTATGAACCGGTAAGCTACGAGTTGACAAAAGAGAATGGTTCAATAAGTTTTGTAAATCAACGCGACAAGAAGTATACTACAATTGACTTTTTCACGTATGTTCATAAGTGGACTGCGAAAAATATGCCTGCATTTAAGAACGAACCCTACATAACATCTATTGATAATTATAGAAATCGAGTGGAATTTGACCTCGAAAGCGTATATTTTCCATGGTCGGTACGTGAAGATTATTCCAGAACATGGGAGTCGATCAATAAAATGCTTATGAATGATGAAGATTTTGGAATGCGTCTGAAATCTACCGGTTTTTTAAAGACCTATCTTGATATGATTATCAAACCCGAATATAATGATGAACAAAAGATTGCTGCCATCCACGAATACATCAGAAAGAATATTAAATGGAATCAATTAAACAGATATCACTCATCAAAGGGATTTAAAAAAGTACTCGAGGAAAAAACGGGTAATTCAGCCGATATTAATTTACTTTTAGTGGCAATGTTGCGTGAGGCAGGTTTTGATGCGAATCCTGTTGTAATCAGCACCCGTAATAATGGTTTTATTCACCCCTATATCCCATCTACCGCACGTTTTAACTATGTAATTGCGTAAGTTAAAACAAGCGGCAAAACATATCTTCTTGATGCCACTGAAAGTAATTGTCCTTATTATCTTTTACCCACAAGATGCCTGAATGGTCAAGGAAGGTTAATGAATGAAAACTATACCCAATGGGTAAATCTTAATCCCAATCAGGAATATGACGAAAACTCATATTATACTATTGATATACAAGAAGATGGCACCCTTAAGGGCAAATATAGTTTCATCAAGAAGAAATATGCCGCACTATCGCTCAGAAATCAAATACAACAACAAAGATCTTTAGATGATTATATTCTTTCAGTCGAAAAAAAATACCCTGGCCTGGACATTAGTTCCTATTCTTTCTCGGCTCTTGACAGCGTTGATTTGCCAGTAAGCGGAGAATTTGAGGTTGAAATTAAAAACTCAGCAGATGTGTTTGGAAATCAAATAGTTTTTGCCCCCCTATTATTTGAAGCAATGAAGAAAAATATTTTTAAGATTGAAGATAGAAAATATCCTGTAGAATACGAATATCCTATTAGTACTACCTGTCGATTTTTATATACAATACCCGACGGATATACTGTTGAAGCAATTCCGACTTCGGCATCATTTTCATTACCTGATAACAGCGCTACATTTAATTATAAAGTTACGGTAGATGGGAATAAAATATCAGTAATCTATAAATTAAAAATCAATAAAATTACTTTCATGCCTACCGAGTATTCTTTTTTAAAAAAGTTTTACGAGACTATTGTAGCAAAACATAATGAAAATATTGTTCTTAAAAAGAATAACTAAGAATTTTTGCTATGCATAAGCACCTTGTGGGCAATTAAAGAGTTTTTCCAATTTTCAGTAAATTATGGCTAAGCTTGCTATGAAATTTTAATTTTTTTGGATAAAACGCTTTGTATCGAAGCATTTAAATATATGCAAGTTTCATTCGTGCTTATTTACAAACATGCAAAAATTACCATCGGATGAAACGATCATGTATGGCAGTTTCACAAACGAGTATGAAAATATTTATCTCATTTTCGTACTTGCCTATGTGTAGAAAGCTCATCACATGCGAGTTCCATCCGACCTTTTAAGAAAAATTTTTAAAATTATTTTCGGATGAAACGAGCATGTATAGCAGTATTCACAAA
>Ga0116167_1000421_pt1 | contig 41384 bp, 29 predicted proteins | sample AD_JPNMR3_MetaG_FD_89794 | JGI IMG/M metagenome (GOLD analysis project Ga0116167, IMG submission 89794) | Active sludge microbial communities of municipal wastewater-treating anaerobic digesters from Japan - AD_JPNMR3_MetaG | ecosystem: Engineered > Bioreactor > Anaerobic > Digestate | place...
AGATGTACACTTCCCCTCCACGCACGCGCATCCATCCCTTGCGGCACGCAGTCTCGCCGCGATTCCAGCAGTTCAGCAGTGTCAGGTAGTGTCCGGCCCTTGGGTCGTGGCGTCGTATCCTATATTGGGATATTCCGAAGCACGACCGAGGTAATAGGCGGATGGCGGAAATGGCTACGTTGGGCGGTCGGAAGGTGGAATGGCCTTCTGCACCTCACGAAGCAGTTCTACAGGGTCGATGCCGAGAACCTGGGCCAACTCCAGGAACTCCACCACGTCCAGACGCCGTTCGCCCGTTTCGTATTTGCTGACGAAGGACTGTGGGCGACCCAGACGCTCGGCAAGCTGTGCCTGCGTCAATCGGGCGCTTCTTCGAGCCTCGATCAGCAGGCGTCGAAACCGGATGTATGCCTCGGTGAATACAGAGCGGCTCATGGTACTCCAGGATGGACACCAACGAGCGAAATCCCGGAAGGGGATAAAACCCAAAAGGGGATTGCCGGGGCTTGACGAGGCGGCTCCCAAGTAGTGCCGGGGATCGCGGGGTAGCGGCTGTTGCCCGGACTGCAGGTACACGAACATCGAGCAAGGAGGCACGAACAGATATGTCGTCGTCGCACGAGTGTAGCGCGTGCGGGGCAGGGAATTGCGCGCGCAGTGCGTCCTGCTCCCACTGCGGCAACCCGTTGAATGCATCGGGAGGCCGGATCCTGCTCAAGGACACCGGCAACAGAAACAGCGAGCCTGCGCCACCGCCACTGGCGACGGCAGTGATCTCGGGTGGGGAGCGCGGGGCCGCGTGGTTGGTTTGGGTCCACTCCCTTCTGGCTTCCCTGGCAGAACTGGATTTCGAGGAGTGCTGCCGCATTTTCGCTGTCCTCCTGATTGTAGGGTTTTGCGGCATGGGCCTTTGGCGTTACATGCCTCTCATTCCGCTCGCCTTCCTAGCGCTTGTGCCTACTGCACGATGGCTATCGGCGAAGCTGTGGAAAGCCATCAGTGTACCGGCAGTGAACGTGACGCTCACCGGACTTCGGTGGTCGGCAGGACAGGGCTACCTGCAGCTCGATGTTCACCTCTCCTCGGATGAGGCGATGAGGCCGGAGTGGCGCGACTACGTGGCGATCATCTTCGCTGCCCACAGCGTGCCATCGCGCCCCCTCGACTCATACGTGAGTGCGCTGGCCGGTGGCGGTACACTGGAGGTCAAAGCCTTCTTTGCCTGCCGAGGGAGAGCGCCGGATGGTCTCTCGGCGCTCATCCGCCTCCCCGATGGGCGGAGCGCGACACTCCCTGTTGCCAACCTGCAGTACGTAGTGGGCAAGTGCGACGCCTGCAAAGGGAGTGGCGGGACGTGCAAGTTCTGCGGCGGCTCCGGTCGGGTTGATGTCGCTGTGATGCAGGAGGTGGGTAGTCCGACGGACCGCTACCAACTCGGATGAGGCGGTGTCCCAGGCCGCAGCACGGTGCGGCCCGTGCGTCTCGCAACCGTTCGGTGTGACTCTGATGCCTGTCGCGGAGGCATCTGGATGAAGGAGAAGAACGTGTCTCGGATGGTCAAGTGCGAAAACGGGGAATGCGGTGCTCCCAATCCTGCAGGCCGGACAGCTTGCTTCCGCTGTGGTCACCCGTTACCGGCTGCACCGGGGGAGCCTGAACTGGCAGGTCAGTTCCTACCCGGCAGGGCTTTGGTCACAGGCACTCTCCCCCCGCAAGGCCGCTGGCACCGTGCTCGCCTCACTCTCGTCTGCGCGATGCCTGTGCTCATTGTCGTCGGCTTCTTCATCGCCACCAAGTGGCGTGACGGGCGCGCGTCCTGGACGGGACAGGCACAGCAGCCGAGTGAGATGCCAGCGGCTTCAGTGGAAATGCGTGTCCATATCGTCTGGACCGGCCAAGGCCAGGGCTGGGCAGAGGGCACCATGACCAATGAGTCTGCCGTGGCCCTACACAACCTGGGAATGGAAGTGGCAAGACCGGAGGTCGTCGAGAGGAACGGCTTCGTTGTCGGTGTCAAGGATAACTGGAAGTCAGGGACCGTCTGCGAGATAGTCCCGAGATCGATCCCGCCGGGGGGAACAGCGCGGGTTGCAGTTCACGGCTCTTCCATGGCGGAGGTCAGCAACCTTCGCGTGTTCTACGTGGAGCCGAAGGTCTATCGCTACAGCGATCAGCAGAGCATCCCGTATGAGGAGAAGCACGAAGTCGAATGCACGCAGGAGATCAGGCCGGGAGAGGGTGTGCGTGAGACCAACGCGGCCACACCAGGGGGCACCCCCGGCAACGGCTCGCCGTCCTTGCAGAACCCAGATGGCACATTCAGAAACGTGCCCCTGCACGGCTATGGCATACAAAAGGACCCGCAGCACAACCCCGGCGGGTTCGGTAGATGAAGTCACCACTAATTGAGGGGATCTGGTGCTTAAGCCCACGTTCGCTGAGAGGACGGTCGCATATGTCGGCTTCCGGGGTCTGACGCCAGAGCGCTCTGCGTGCCCTGTTCGCGTCATCCTGTCCCCGACGCGATTCGAGAGAGGAGGGAATCGTGCCCATTCGGTTTGACTGCCCCGCCTGTGGCAAGATGATCATCGCACCCGACTCAGCATCGGGCCTTACGGGGCCGTGCCCGTTCTGCAGAGCGACGATCAAAGCACCGTCGTGTGCACGCCTGCCGCTGCCAGAAGGTCAAGCGCCAGGAAGAGCAACATCGGCTCCGCATTGCACTGAGTCCGTAGGCCGCGCCGTTCAGGCTCCGACACGCACGGGTCCCGTTTGCCATATCTGCGGTGGGGGCACGATTGCCGGGGTGTGCTCGTGCTGCTCTCGCATCGTTTGCCGCGAGTGTGCTACACGCGAGCGGAAGGATCTCGTTTGCAGCCCCTGCCGCACGTTGCGGGATGGTACAACCGGCAGCAACCCCGTTGCGGCACTCCGTGCCATCGAGGCGTTGGGACCAGACGTAGCGCGGCACCGACCGCAACGTGCGACGCGGGAAGTGAAGAAGGCCCATGGCCTGGTGGAGATGACCATCCGCTCCCTCGTTGCCGAAGGCGCACTGGATGCCGCGTCTGCGCTTGCGCTACGTGCCCAGAGTGCTCGCGGTCTGTGGGGTCTGCCGCCTGCCTATGTGCCATCGCCTAGCCGCCGGTCAGCACCGAACCGCCCGCCTACCCGCGAGGAGTTCGACATCACAGCACAAGTCGTCTCTTCGTTCCTGCCGGTGCCAGCCACTCATCCCGGACTCACGGCGATGGTTGGCGAACTGGCAAGCCGAGCGAGCATTCCGACACCTCGGCTATGGATCCTGAGGGACGAGGTGCCGAACGCCTGCGCCGTCGGGTTCGTACCGGAAGAGGCGCACCTGATGGTCACGGCGGGTCTTCTCAACTCCGGGATCCCGGAGCGTCAGTTGTTCGCCGTCCTCTCCCATGAAGTTGCCCACATCACGTTGGGCCACACCGCTGAGAACACCGCCCTGCACGCGAAGGCGCTGGACATCCAGATGAGTGCCGCGCTTACCGGGGGTGCTGTAGCGGGTGCGGGCGGGGGCCTCGGTGCAACGGTGGCGTCTGTAAGCGCCCTCAGCGACGACGATTGCGTGGGCTTGCTCGGGTTGGTGGTCGGACTGGGCATCGCTGCGGTCGGTGGCGCGGTAGGGGCTGGCATCAGCGCCCAAGGCGCAGCGGCGGCGAAAGCTACGCTGACCAGGGGGCTGCACCATATGGAGTTCGCCGCAGACGCGAGAGGGGCAGAGCTATCCGGTGATCCGCAAGCCCTCGCTGACGCCCTGGCCTACCTCGACCGTTCGCAGGACGCGGGTCGTTGGTCGGGCCGCGCGGTAGGGCACGCCGCCCACGCCTTCATTGTCGCGCCGGGGGTTGCGTGGTCGCTGGCGGATGCCAGCACCCATCCGCCGTGTTCGCGGCGGATTGCGGCACTGGCGCTTCTGCGGATGGCAAGAGAGGCCCGGTGAGGGGAAGGACACAGGCGATGCCGATCAAGTTCGACTGCCCCTGGTGCAGCCATACTCTCACAGCGCCCGACTCGGCGGCGGGGGTTACCGCCCCCTGCCCCAAGTGCGGCGTGCAGATTACCGCACCGGCAGATGGCGAACAGCCAGCGGGCGCGGGCAAGGCCAGCGCTGTTGGCCCCGCTCTCGGATCGCCGACGGCGGGAAGGACCCAATCCGCTCCCCTGACCAGTCCCCCGCTACCATCGTCGGCACCGGCCCAGGTATCTCCCTATGACCCCATGCCGCACAAGGCAGGCAAGGATTGGCTGACCACACTGCTCCTCTGCCTCGTCACCGGGTTCCTGGGAGGCCACCGGTTCTACACCGGCCACATCACAACGGGGATCATCCAGGCCCTCACGATGGGTGCGTGCGGCTTGTGGTGGCTGGCGGACCTCGCAACAATACTCGCTGGCCGCTTCCGCGATTCCACCGGCAATCGGCTCGTCGGGTCGCACTACCCCGCGGTGACACGGTGGGTCATCGGTACCGGGGTCGTCTGCATGATTCTGGTAATCCTAACCATGGCCTCCATCGACTGAAGGTAATCATCTGCTGCCAAGATGAGAGCGGGGACCGACGAACGTCCTACTCGCCGGTCCCCGCATCCCAAGAGAGCGAAGTCCGTACCAGGCCACGAGTGCTGTGGCCCGCTCGACAAGGGCAGCGGCGTCCCCCAGGGCGACGCTCATCCGCGTACCTCCCACCAAGTCCGCCTCCGCGCCTTCGGAGGTGCGACGCAGAATGGCGGGGCCTACGGTCGCCAGATTCCTGATGGCTGACCGTGTAACGCTGCTCCAATGCGTGGTGTTGCTGCGCCCGTGGCGGCTCCTCGGCAGGGGGTTCCGCCGCTGCCTCGATGGCCCTACTCCATCACCACCGTCGGTGGCGCGCCTTCGCGTTTGGGATTGCCGGTGGGGCGAGGTTGTCGCCACTAGGTCAGGCACGGTCATCCCCCGGTGATGGTGGGTCCTCATCATCGCCATCTCCGTACTCCTCGAATCCGCCGTCAGGATGCAGCCGCCCGACCGGCTCGTCAGAATCGAGCGGCTCCTTGCGGATCTGGACCCAGACGTGCTCTCCCCCGATCTCACCTTCGACGCTCACGTCGTCCTCCCGCGTGCACATCGTGATGGCGGGAGGCGCGTCGAAGAGGGCCACCAGGTGCTCGATGGAGAGGAAGAACGACGGGTATGCCACCTGGTCACCGTCACAGTGGAAGGGCGTGGGCCGGACCACTACCTGATGCTCGGCCTCAACGTAACCGAACAGCAGGCCACCCGGCCAACACTCCATCAGCCCGCTGTTCATCGCCTCGACGACCGCATCGGCCCACAGGGGCCACTCGGGCAGATCGCCTTCGTCATCCCCGGAGCAGTCGAGGCACAGGTTCCCCTGCGCCTGCATCGCCCGCTCGCAGACAGGGCAGGTCTTGGGTGCAGCCCCGGTCCTGCGCAGGATGTCCGTGTAGCAGTACCCGACTCGCTCTCGCTCGTGGAACTGCCCAGGATGGCAGGTTGCGATCAGCGTGGCAGGACCGTAGGCTTCCCGAATCCCCTCGGGGGTGTCCTCGGGTAACTGAACGAAGCAGCGCGTATGGCAGAACTGACAGTACGGACCCATCTCTCTCCTCTCGTTGGTAACTCGGAAGCGGTTCCCGCCGTCATCGGCTCTTGCGCAACTGCTCAACGGGCGAGAACTGGCGGTGTTGGGCCTCCACATCGGCCTGCGACAGCGACAGGTAGCGGTTGACCATGCGCAGTTCCGTATGGCCGAGTAGCTCCTTGAGCGCGAAAACGTTGCCACCACCCCGCAGGTAGAAGATCGCGGCTGTGTGTCTGAGCGTATGCGGGGATGGTCTCACGCCCTGTAGTCCTGCGGATCGGCTCAACCTAGCGACCATATCGAGCAGGCCGTAGCGGCTCAATGCACAGCCCGTCCGCTCCCCTCGCTCACAGAGGAAGACCGCGTCCTCCGGGTCCCGCTCCTGCTGTGAAAGGTAGCGGAGGAGTGCCCGTGCCGTCTGCGCCGAGAAGGGAAGGGTGCGGCGCTTGTTCCCCTTGCCCACGACCTGACAACGCCGATTCGCCAGGTCGAGGTCGGACATGCGCAGACCACATACTTCACTGGCCCGCGCTGCGGTGTCCAGCATCAGAAGTAGAAGCGCTTCGTCGCGCCTGGGGTTCCGAGAACGCTTGGCGGCAGTGAGTAGTGCCCTGACCTGATCCACCGTGAACGGCTGAATCTGATCCACGGGCACTCGCGGGCGGCTGATAGCGTCGAACGGGTTGGTGGTAACTACACCCTCGGTCTGGAGGAACCGGAACAGGCAGGAGAGGTCCACATAGTAGTTCTTGACCGATTTGGGTCGCAGGCCCTGCTTCGTGATGGAGACGAGGAACGCCCGCACGGCGGTGGTGTCCACGTGGGTGTGGCCGTTCTCGCGCAAGAAGCGCAGGAAGCGGTCGAGCAGTACGCGACGAAGCGCAAGCGTATTCCTCGACAGTTGGCGAATCTCGCCGTCGAGGAACCAAGCCTGCGCTTCTCTCTCAAGATCCGAGACACTGAGTGTCTTCGACTTCGCGGGTCCGGTTCCGCGCTGCGTTTTGGCGGAACCTAGCTGTGCTTTTCGCATTTCGCCCTCTCTTCCGAGAGCGGCGAGAACGCTGGAACCCGCGTCGTTATTAGTCTGGTGCGGAAGGCGGGACTTGAACCCGCATGAGGTTAACCCTCACTAGGCCCTCAACCTAGCGCGTCTGCCATTCCGCCACTTCCGCGTGGCAACACCCAGATTATATCACTGCCTGGCCGCTCTGTCAACAGCGATTTGCGCGTTTCACGCATTCCCGCAGGCGTTCGATGCTGGCGCGCAGCCCCTCGGCGGGATCCACCTGGCCCGCGTAGCGCTCTTCGCTCAGCTCCAGGTTCAGGATGCCTCCATATCCGGCCGAGGCGAGCATTGCCACGTAGGCATCCACCGGCACCACGCCCTGCGTCAGCGGCCAGTGGGTCTCCCCACTAGGACCAATATCATGGATGTGCGTATGCGTTACGGCGGCGACAAACGCCGCCGGCGGAGTTGCGGCGAGCAGACCGCGGCGCGCGTTGCTGCAGCCGTGGCCGAAGTCCCAGCAGATGCCGGCGGGAAGCCCCTCCACCAGCGCCAGAACGCCCTCATAGGTGACGCTCGGATCTGCCGGACCCTTCGCGCGGTTCAGTTCCACCGCGAAGCGCAGCGGCACTTCCTCGCGCTCCGCCGCGTCTACGGCCCGGCGCACCGCCTCTCGCGTCTGCGCTGCCAGGCGTGATTCGCTCTCCGCACGCGCCGCGTAGGCGTGAATCGGGACGGCCACCTCTTCCCCCCGCTCGCGCAGCTCCGGGAGCACGCCGGACAAGCCCGGGAAAAGCTTCCCGAGGGTCGCACCCGTGGCCATGCGCGGCAGCCGGGCGTGGATGGCCAGGGCCAGCCCGGCACTCCAGATGCGCCTGGCGGCACGCGTGACCTCCTCCGGAGGCGTCTCCTCATCCACGCGCCGCAGCTCGATGACGGAGATGCCCCACTCGCGCCACTGCACGAGCGGAGCCCCCGGATCGCCCGCCAGCTCCTCCACGGAACGCGAGAGCCCCAGGCGCATCACGGTGGCCCCCATCATTTCTCCTGCCATCCCGCCAGCGCATAGAGCCGGTCGGCCAGCGACTCAATCGTCTCGCGCATGGAGAGGCAAGAGCGCCACTCGGCAGGGATGCCGGACTCGCCGTAGAAGATGCCCGCGAGCTGGCCGTACACGGCGCCGGTTGTGTCGGCGTCCTCGCCCAGGTTCACCACCTTGAGCGCGCCATCGCGGAAGTTATCCGTCCGCGCGAAGGCCCACAGCGCCGCTTCCAGGGTGGCGACGACGTAGCCGCTCCCGCGAATCTCCGGGGGCTCACGCCGGTGGAAGGAGCCGCTGGCCACCTCGGCGACCTCGGGGGCCAGGGGGAACTCGTCCCATAGCCCCGGCACCGGCGCGTAGTATGGAGAGAGGAGCTCCTCCTTGGTCGCGCCCAGCAACGCGCCGACGATGAGCCCACCCAGGTAGCGGGCGGCGCTGACGCACTCCGGGGATGCGTGGGTCGTGCGCGAGCTGTCGCCACTCAGGATGACCGCCTGTCGCGGGTCGCGCGCATAAGCCAGGGGCACGGGCGCCAGGCGCATGATCGAGCCGTTCCCGGAAGCGCGGGAGTCGGTGGAACCACAGTAGGCGACGCGCATCTGCTCAAAGCGGCGCAGCGCCCCCTTCGTTCCGCGACCAATGTTGAAGCACCTGCCGGTGCTGCTCAGGTGGCCTTGGCGCCACCAGCGCACGTAGCGCTCGAGCTGGTCTATCGGGTCGTGCCCGGACCGCTCGACCAGGCTCTCCGCCAGGCAAAGCGCCATCGATGTGTCATCCGTCCACTGCCCCGGCTTCAAGCGGAACGGTCCGCCGCCGGTGATCTCTGCCACCGGCGGGAAACTGCCCGGCGCACGGAACTCCACGGTGGTGCCCAGCGCATCGCCGGCCGCCAGGCCCAGCAGCGCGCCCCGGTATCGCTCGCGCAGGTTCATGGGTCCTCCCAACTGGCGTCATGGAGTCTTGGGGGGCCCCATCACTCCATTCGCCCGCTACTCCGACTTGCCTTCGAGACGATGCCGCGTGTGCGCGGAGAGCACCCGCTTGCGGATGCGCACGCTCTTGGGCGTCACCTCCACCAGCTCGTCGGCGTTGATGAACTCCAGCGCCTGGTCCAGGCCAACGGCGCGTGGCGGCACCAGGCGAATCGCCTCCTGGTCGGTGCTCGACCGGATGTTCGACGCCTTGCGCTCCTTGCACGGGTTCACGTTCATGTCGCCCGGCCGGGAGTTCTCGCCGACGACCATCCCTTCATAGACATCTACGCCCGGGCCCCAGAAGAGCTGGCCACGCTCCTGAAGGTTATAGAGGGCATACGCAGCGGTCACGCCCTGTCGGTCTGCCACGAGGACACCGTTGGTGCGCCGAGGCAGCGGTCCCTGCCACGGGCCATAATGGGAGAAGAGCGTGTTCAGCAGGCCCGTGCCCCTCGTATCTGTCAGGAACTGCGAGCGGAACCCGATCAGCCCGCGCGAGGGCACCAGGAACTCCATGCGCACGCGCCCGTGTCCGTGATTGACCATCTTTGTCATCTGGCCCTTGCGCCGTCCCAGGGATTCGGTGACGATGCCCACGTACGCATCCGGGACATCGATAAAGACGTGCTCGAACGGCTCGTGCGTCTTGCCATCCACTTCGCGCGTGATCACCTCAGGCTGCGAGACCTGCAGCTCGTAGCCCTCGCGGCGCATCATCTCGATCAGAATGGCCAGTTGCAGCTCGCCACGCCCGGAAACTTTGAACGAGTCGGGCGATTCGGTATCCTCCACCCGGATGGAGACGTTCCAGAGCGCCTCCTTCATCAGGCGCTCGCGCAGGGTGCGCGAAGTGACGTATTTTCCCTCGCGTCCGGCGAAGGGGGATGTGTTCACCCCGAAGAGCATCGAGATCGTCGGCTCATCCACCCGAATGCGCGGCAAGGGGGTGGGCTCATCCGGATCGGCCACGGTATCGCCGATGGCAATCCCCTCGATGCCGGCAAGCGCAATGATATCGCCTGCGGCTACCTCGTCCACGGCCAGGCGTTTCAGGCCTTCAAAGGAGTAGAGTTGCGTGATCTTGGTGCGATCGATGCTCCCATCTTCCTTGCATACCGCCACAGGATCGCCCACGCGGATCGTGCCGGAAACGACGCGCCCAATGGCGAGCCGGCCCACATAGTCGTTGTAATCCAGGGTGGAGACCAGCACCTGCAGCGGCGCCGCGGGGTCGGCGCGTGGCGGCGGGATCGTCCGCACCAGCGTCTCGAAAAGCGGGCGCAGGTCACCGGTCATCTCCTCTGGCGATTCGCCTGCCGTGCCATCTCGCCCCACGGTGTAGAGCACCGGGAACTCAATCTGCTCGTCGGTGGCGTCAAGGTCCAAGAAAAGCTCGTACACTTCATCGAGCACCTCCCGGGGGCGCGCATCTTGCCGGTCGATCTTGTTGATCACCACCATCGGGGTGAGGCCGGCCTCCAGCGCCTTGCTCAGCACGTAGCGCGTTTGGGGCAAGGGACCCTCGGCGGCATCCACCAGCAGCAGGATGCCATCCACCAGGCTGAGCGCGCGCTCCACCTCGCCGCCGAAGTCGGCGTGCCCGGGCGTATCCACAATGTTGATCTTGTAGCCCCGATAGGTGATCGCGGTGTTCTTTGCCAGGATCGTGATCCCGCGCTCGCGCTCCAGGTCAATGTTGTCCATGACGCGCTCGGGAATCTGCTCGTTGTCTCGAAAGAGCCCACTTTGCCGGAGCATCGCGTCGACTAGCGTCGTCTTCCCATGGTCTACATGCGCGACGATCGCCAGGTTGCGGATGTCATCCCGGAGCGGGGCCGATGTGAACGTCAAGTACGCTACTCCTTTCACGAAGCGCATCGCATGCGGAGGCATGCCTGAAGCGTCTTCGCGTTCCCGAATTTCCAACGAAAATCGTACCACAGGCGGGCGTGCGCGTCAACAAGAAAATCTCTTGCCGCGGCTGTGGAGCACGCCCTTGGAAGAGCACGCGTACCCAATACCCCCGCGGCATGGGCGTTGCCCGCCGGCGCCAAGCTCCGCGGGCAACGCCCCTCCACGATGCATAGATGCCTCGACTTGCCCGGCATGACAGGGGCCGGCGCAGTCATAGAGCCGCGGACGAGATGTGCTGTTAGCGGGCACCGGTATTACGGATGTCCTCTCGTGCCATTTCTCGCGGCGATAGAGCGCGGGTATATGGGCAAATATTGACAAATACGGGCACTGGGGGTATAATCGTGTGTAGAGGAAGCGGTGACTACAAGAGGATGCTCAGCGGCACCGCACGCGGCGACCTGGGCAACCGCGGACACAAGCGGGCGTGGCTTGCAGCCATCGCTCCACGATAGGGGAGGTATGCGCCGTGGATGAGTATTGGACCATCCGGCAGGCGGCAGAAGCGCTTCAGGTGCATGAGCGCACCGTCAGGCGCTGGATCGCCGCGGGCCGCCTGGCCACGGTTCGCGTGGCGCGGACAATCCGTGTCCCGCGGCCTGCGGTCGAGCGGCTGGCATTAGAGTCGCTGAGGGCACCGAGGCAGGATGCCCCGGGGGGGCTGCAAGCGCAGGAGCCCTGGGGCGCAGAACAGGAGCCTCAATCTCCAGAAGTGGCCACCATGCCGGGAGAGGATCTGGAGCACGGATCTGGCGCCGGGCCGGTGCAGATAGATTCAACTCAGGCCGGAGAGAGCGGGGCAGGAGAGTGCAGACCGGGCGATAGCGGGAAGAGGGCAACGAAGATGTCAGAAACGAAGGCTGATGTAGTCATACAGCGAGGGCTAAAGGATGTGATTGCCGGCGAGTCATCCATCTGCTTCATCGATGGGCAGAAGGGCCGGCTGATGTATTGCGGTTTTGACGTGGCAGATCTTGCGACCTACTCCACCTTTGAGGAGGTGGCCTACTTGCTGTGGTATGGCCGCCTGCCCGGCAAGATCGAGTTTGAGGCCTTCCTCGATAGCTTCACGGGAAGCGTCGAGCTGCCGGTGGAGACCGTCATGATCTTGCGCATGTTCCCCAGGGCGGCAACGCCTATGGAGGTGTTGCGCACCGCGGTCTCCTCGCTGGGGCACTGGGATCCCGACAGCGGCTGCACCCGGCTCGACGCCGTTCTGCGCAAGGCGATCCGCCTCACCGCACGCATCCCGTTGCTCGTCACCGCGCACCAGCGCCTGCGCTTTGGGGCCGAGCCGATCCACCCGCTGCCAGGCAAGAGCATCGCCTACAACTTCCTCTATACGCTCCATGGCACCGAGCCGGATCCCACCTGGGTTCGCGCCTTTGATGTGGCGCTCATTCTCCATGCCGACCACGAATGGAACGCATCCACCTTCGCCGCGCGTGTCATCGCGTCCACCATGGCGGATATGTACTCCGGCGTGACCGGCGCCATCGGCGCCCTCAAGGGACCTCTCCACGGCGGCGCGAATGAGCAGGTGATGAAGATGCTCGACGAAATCGGCGACCCGTCCAAGGCGGAGGCGTGGGTGAAGGGCGCGCTCGCGAAGAAGGTGAAGATCCCCGGGTTCGGCCATCGCGTGTACCGCACGGAGGATCCTCGGGCGACTATCCTGCGGCGCTACGCCGAGGCGCTCGCCAAGGAAGCGGGCGAGGAACGCCTCTACGAGACGGCTCGCGAGGTCGAGCGCGTCGTTCGCGAGAACACCAAGGTTTATCCGAATGTCGACTTCTATTCCGGTATCTGCTACCGGGTGATGAAGATCGAACCGGAACTCTTCACGCCGATCTTTGCGATCAGCCGTGTGGTTGGCTGGACGGCGCATATCCTGGAGCAGTGGGGCAACAACCGCATCATCCGCCCGCGCGCCCACTACACCGGCGCCGATGACCTGGAGTACATCCCCCTCGACCAGCGCGGCAAGACCTGGGCCCACGAGGATGCCGAACTGGATCGGGAGCCGGATGTGTAGAGCCGGCATCCGCCATCAATCGGATGCCGTGGACCGGCGCGGGTCGGTGCTCCCGCGCCGGTCCCTCTCTCCACGATGAGGGGAGAGGACGGAACTCTGAACCGGCGAGCGCGCGCACAGTTTCGGCTGACTGGCACAAAGCGTCGGCCCCTGCCGGTTCCGAGCTTCTCTAGGCGCGCGCGGCGGATTCACCGGCGGCTGCCGGCGCGCGAGGCACCGTGCTCTTCCGGTGGGATGGCGTGTGATTGCGGTGTTCCGCTACCCTCCCAGGCGGTTCAGGGCGGCCCGCGCCTCGGCGTGATCCGGCGAGAGCGACAGCACCCGCCGGTACTCCTCTCGCGCGCGATCCGGATGCCCGGCCTCCTCCAGGGCGGCCGCGTAGGCAAGGCGCGCGGCAACATCATCCGGACTTTGATCCACCACCCGGCGCATCTCGCTCAGGTAGGCCCGGCGCTGCTGGTCGGCGTACGCCTCCTCGGGTGACTCGTAGCCAAGAAGAACCGGCGCGGGCGGCGCCGCTGTCGCTCCCTCCGGAGCGGGTTCCGGCTCGGGCTCGCGTGCCGATAGAAGTGGCTGGGCGTTCGGACCGGTCACCACGCGGCCGTAGGTATCGCGCTCGTACTGGTCCTGGACGAGTCGGTCCAACTCCGGCAGCCGCTCTCGAATCGCGGCCTGCACGGGGCGCGGGCGCCTGAGGAGAAACTCCATCAGCTCCTTGATGTTCGTCGGGTCTCGCTCCAGCGATTTCCGGTAGTGGGTGGCGGCGGCATCGAAATCACCCTTCTCCACGAGTGCGTTCGCCAGGTAGAGGTGCGCGCCCGCATTCGCGTCGTCGTCGGCCACAGCCCGTCCCCACTTCTCCAGCTCGGCGTTCACCAGATCGATCTCGATCTGCCGCTCTTCCTGGTGGCGCCGCGCGACGAGATAGCCGAGGTAGCCGAGGCCAGCGAGGCCGCAGATCCACGAGAAGAGCGTGCCCTGGCCGACAAAGACGCCGATGAAGGAGACGACGAGCGGCACGAAAGCGATGACCGCTTCACGAAAGGTGATGTCGCCCAGGATCGCCTTATGGAAGAGGTAGGCGCCCACCGCTAAGTAGGCAGCGCCGATGGTCCCCATCGCGAGGCCGAGGAGGAGATTCTCTAGCATGCGAGCCTCCCGGGTCAGCTCTGCTCTTGCGCGGCGAGGGCGATCCGGGGCGCCTGATCCACTCCAGGGTGAACGGGCGCGAGCGAGTCGCGCAGCACCTCGGCCAGGTGGTGACACCGCCGGCCCGTGCCGTGCTCGATCTGCTGGCGGCACGAGATCCCTTCTGCCACGATCACCGCGCCTTCCGGCAGGGAACGCACCGCCGGGAAGAGCCGCTCCTCGCCAATCGCCATCGACAGGTCATAGTGCTGATACCCGAACGCGCCGGCCATGCCGCAACACCCGGCGTCGATCACGTGCACTTCCAACCCGGGGACCAAACGCAGTGCCTCTACCGCGGGCGCCATGCCCGTGAGCGCCTTTTGGTGGCAATGCCCGTGGATCCAGACACGCTCCTCGCGCTTCCGGAAGAGGCCCTCTGTCCGACCGGCGTCTCGCTCGCGGACCAGAAACTCCTCCAGGAGCAGGATACCCTGAGCGAGCTTTCCCGCGCGCTCGTCCTCCAGCAGGTCCAGATACTCGTCGCGCACCGTGGCGACGCACGATGGCTCCAGGCCCACAATCGGGATTCCGGCCTCCACGTAGGGCCACAGCCGCTCCAAATTCGCCTTTGCGAGCGAGCGCGCCCGTTCCACGAGGCCCTGCGACAGCGCCGCCCGCCCGCAACACGGCCGCTTCGGAAGCTCCACCTGATACCCCAGGCGTTCCAACACTGCCACCGCCGCCATGCCGGCGTCCGGCGCGTTGTGGTTGGTGAAGGTATCCGCGAAGAGCGCGACGCGCGTACCATGAGGCGCGGCTTCGCGGGCTCTGAGGGTCTTGGCAAAACGCGAGGCGAAGGTCTGCCCCGCGAAGGCGGGAAGCGTGCGCCGGGCATCGACGCCGAGGATGCGCTGGATAAGCGCGCGCGCCGGTCGGCTTCCCAGCACCGAATTGGCGAGCGGAGCGGTGAGCGAGCCGAGGCGGCTGAGGAGGTCGATCCGGCCCATCACCGCGGCGCCGAGCGGGGTGCCGTGGCGCTCGTAATAGTGTGCCAGCACCTCCACCTTCAGCCGGGCCATATCCACCGAGGATGGGCATTCGTTCTGGCACCCCTTGCACGCCAGGCAGAGCGATATCGCCTCGTGCAGCTCCTCCCCGGTGAGCTCCTCGGGAGGAAGTTCTCCCGCGAGCACGGCGCGCAGCGCGTTGGCGCGCCCGCGCGTGGAGAGGCGCTCCTCGCCGGTGGCCGCGTAGGACGGACACATCACGCCTTCGCCCCGCTTGCGGCAGATTCCCACGCCGCTGCACTGGGTCACCGCGCGCAGGATGCCGCCCTCGCGCTTGAAGCTGAGGTGTGTCTTCAGCTTGAGCGGTCGCGCGCCGTCGGGGCGCAGATGCGCATCCATCGGCGGCGCGTCGACGATCGTCCCCGGGTTGAGGATGCCCTGGGGATCGAAGGTGCGCTTCACCTCGCGGAAGGCGCCCAGGAGCTCCGGGCCGTACATCCGCTCGATCCAGAGCGACCGCACCCGGCCATCGCCATGCTCGCCCGTCATCGAACCGCCGAACTCGCGCACCAGGTCGGCCACGTCCGAGGCGATTGCCTTCATCCGCTCCACGTCGTCGCGCTGGTGAATATCGATGAGCGGGCGCAGGTGGAGGCACCCGACGCTGGCATGGCCGTAGTAGCCTGCCGTGGTACCGTGTCGGGCGACGATCTCGCGGAAGCGACGCGCGTATTCGGGCAGGCGCGCCGGCTCCACCGCGGTATCCTCGACGAAGGCGATCGGCTTGCGGTCTCCCGGCATGCCCAGCAGGATCCCCACGCCGGCCTTTCGCACTTTCCACACCTTCGCCTGATCCGCCGGGTCGGGCACGCGCACGCACTCCGCTCGCGGGAAACCGCTGCGCATGGCGCTCTCCATCCGGTCCAGCCCGGCGGCGACTTCTGCCTCGCTTGCCCCGTGATACTCCACCAGGAGGATCGCCTCGGGATCGCCGGAGACCGGGATATGCTCGCGAGAGTACTCTCGCGACTGTTTCGCTAGGTCGAGGATCATCCGGTCGGTCAGCTCAATCGCGACCGGGTTCGTATCGAGAAGGGCAACGGTGGCCTCCAGCGCGGCGATCACGTCATCGAAGGCGACGACGCCGAGCGCCACGCAGCGCGGCCTGGGCACCAGTGCCAGCTTCGCCTCGGTGACGATGGCCAGCGTGCCCTCGGAGCCACAGACCAGTCGGCCCAGATCGAGCGTGCCCTGCTCAGAGAGCGCCACATCCACGGCATGGAGCGCGTAGCCGGAGACGTTGCGCTGCAGCGCCGGGAAGCGCCGACGGATCTCCTCCCGATGCCGTTCGACGAGCTCCGGGATGGTCCGGTAGAGAGAGGCTTCCAAGGTGTCGCCCGTGGCGCGCCGGCGTGCCTCCTCCACCGAGACGGCGCCGAAGATGGCCACCTTCCCATCGGCAAGCACGGCACGCATCGAAAGCACCGCGTCCGAGGTAATCCCGTAGACCCGCGAGCGCGCGCCCGACGAGTTGTTCCCAATCATCCCGCCAAAGCAGGCGCGGTTGCTCGTCGCCACATCCGGGCCGACCATCAGCCCATGTGGGCGGAGCGCGGCGTTCAGGCGGTCGAGCACCACGCCTGGCTGCACACGCGCCCACCGCTCCTCGGGGTTGATCTCCAGGATGCGATCCATGTGCCGGGAGAGGTCGAGCACCAGGGCACGCCCGACGGTCTGCCCGGCGAGGCTGGTGCCGGCGCCACGGGGCAAGAGCGGGACCTGCGCGCGCGCGGCGAGGGCGACGGTCGCGGCCACCTCCTCCTCGTCGCGGGGCATCACCACCCCAAGGGGCTCTTCGCGGTAGATGCTGGCATCGGTGCTGTAGAGCGCCCGGGTAAAGTGGTCGAAATGGACTTCCCCTTGCAGGCGCTGCTGGAGTTCCTCGGCTATGGATGTCATGGCGCGCGCTCTTTTCCTGCCTCATTATACCGCAAGCAGGAACGCCCGGCAAGGAGCAGGTCGGGACCGTAGAATGTGTCGAGCGTGGGCAGGTGTGCTTGTCGAGGCCTCCGGCCTGCACGGGTTCGCAAGGGGAAGCCCTGGCGCGCGGCGAAGAGAGGCAGGGGAGACGGTTGCCATGATCACGCGCTTGCGCTTGGAGAATTTCAAGTCATGGGAGGATACCGGAGACTTGCGGCTGGGCCGCCTCACGGGCCTCTTCGGTACCAACAGCTCCGGGAAGACGAGCCTGCTTCAGGCGCTCCTCATGATGCGGCAGACTGTCGAATCCAGGGACCGGTCTCGCGTGGTTCACACAGGTGATGACAGGTCCCTCGTAGACCTCGGAACATTTCACGACCTGCTGTACAACCACGATGCAGAACGCCCTCTCAGGCTCTCGTTCTCCTGGACGCTTCCCGAGCGGCTCTCGATTGCCAACCCCGAGACGCCTGAGGGCGTGCTTTACCGGATCAGTGCGCTTTCATTCACGACGGAAATCCGCGAGCGTCAGGAACGCCCGGTTGTTGAGAGCTTTGCGTACCAGTTTGACGGCCACTGCTTTGGCATGCGCCGTCGGGAAGAGAACGGGCATGAGAAGGACGCTTACGACCTGAACACTGGCGATTTCCCGGCCAAACGTGTGCAGGGTCGGCCCTGGCCCCTCCCGTCTCCGGTGAAGTGCTACGGGTTTCCAGATGAGGCCACCGGCTACTACCAGAACACGGGTTTTCTGCCGGACCTGGTTCTGGCGCTTGAGGGGCTTTTCAGCCGTCTGAGCTACCTGGGCCCACTTCGGGAGTATCCCCATCGCACCTACATCTGGGGCGGTGATCGCCCGCTTGACGTTGGACAGCGTGGCGAGCAGGCCGTGGCCGCGCTCTTGGCGGCACGCGCGGCCGACCTGAAAAGCGGGCGAGGGGAAGGGAAGGGCAGGCGCTACAAGCCTATCGAGGCCAGGATTGCCGAGTGGCTCCGCAAAGCGGGCCTGATACACTCCTTCGAGCTTCGGCCTGTCGCGGAGGGCCGTAAGGACTTCGAGGTCAAGGTCAAGACTGCGAGAGACAGCGCTGAGGTGCTGATCACGGACGTGGGCTTCGGCGTCTCTCAATTACTACCGGTGCTCGTCCTCTGCCACTACGTGCCGGAGGGATCGACCATCCTCCTGGAGCAGCCGGAGATTCACCTGCATCCCTCGGTGCAGGCGGCGCTCGCCGATCTCTTCATCGACGTGGTGATCAATCGCAACGTGCAGATCATCGTGGAGAGCCACAGCGAGCATCTTCTGCGGCGCCTGCAGCGGCGCATCGCCGAGGAAGCGATTGCCCCCGACGATACCGCGCTCTACTTCTGTCGGCGCGAGGGCGGAGCATCCGTAGCCGACAAGTTGGAAGTGGATCTCTACGGCAACATCGTCAACTGGCCGGCCGGCTTCTTCGGCGATGAGATGGGGGATCTCTTCGCCAAGACCGAGGCGGAGATGCGCCGGCGGGCGGGTATCCCGCGATGAAGCGGATCGTCGACACCAACGTCATCGTCGTCACCAACGGGCGCTCCGAGCAGGTATCCCCCGCTTGCGTGATGGAGTGCGCCAGACAGCTCAAGGCCATCACCGGAGGCGCCTGCACGTTGGTCCTGGACGACGCCTTCCACATCCTCCGGGAATACCGCTCGAACTGCAGCGAGTCTGGTCAGCCGGGACTCGGCGATGCCTTCCTGAAGTGGGTCCTGACGAACTGGCGGGATCCGCGTCGCTGTGAGTGCGTTCACATCACTCAGTTGGGCGATGACAATACCGCCTTCAGTGAATTCCCTGACGATGACTCGCTTGCCGGCTTCGACCCATCTGACCGCAAGTTCGTCGCCGTGGCACTGGCTCACCCGGAGCGCCCGCCGATCCTCCAGGCGGCAGATGCCAAGTGGTGGACCTACCGCGATGCCCTGCGCGCGTTCGGCGTTGAGGTCCTTTTCCTCTGCGGCCCCGATGCCGCGGCCTTCACCGGCGGCGCCTGAGCAACAGCCAGAGAAAGGGTGTTTTTAGGGCGGGCGCTGCCATGTCACGTGGAGGGAGGAAGATGGACGAGCGTTTCATGCGGATGGCGATTGAGAAGGCACGAGAGGGCGTGGCCCAGGGCGGGTCGCCTTTCGGGGCGTGCATCGTTCGCGATGGCGAGGTGGTCGCCTGCGCGCACAACCGGGTGTGGCAGGAGACCGATATCACGGCGCACGCCGAGATCGTCGCGATACGCGAAGCCTGCCGGAAGCTGGGGACAATCGACCTCTCCGGGTGCGAGATCTACTCGACGTGCGAGCCGTGCCCGATGTGCTTCGCCGCGTGCCATTGGGCAAGACTGGACCGCGTGATCTTTGGCGCGCGGATCGCCGATGCGGCCGCGTGCGGCTTCAACGAGCTCCCGATCTCCAACCGCGAGATGAAGGAGAAGGGGGGCAGCCCGGTCGAGATCACCGGCGACTTCCTACGCGACGAGTGCGTGGAGCTGTTCCGGTCGTGGCGCGGGAAAGAAGAGGGCCGTACCTACTGACGCGGGCTCGACGCACGCTCGAGCGCGACAAGCAGGACCGAGATGTCAGCCGGGGTGAGCCCGGGGATGCGCGCGGCTTGACCTACGCTCGCCGGGCGCACGCGCATCAGCTTCTCGCGGCCCTCGTGCGAAAGCGCGCGCACCTGCTCATAGGGAAAGCCCTCTGGAATGAGGCGCTTCTCCAGGCGACGATGGTGCTCCACCTGCGCGCGTTGCCGCTCGATATAGCCCGCGTACTTGACCTCGATCTCGACCTGCTCCACCACGTCCGGCGGCAACTCCGGCATCTCTGGATCGAGCGCGCGCAGGTCGGCATAGCGGATCCCGGGCCGGCGCAGGATTTGTGCAAGCTCTACGGGCTTCGGTAGCTCCGCGGTGCCGAGGGCGCGCAGGCTCTCCTGAACGCTCGCGGTGGGCCGGAGCATGACGCGGTTCAGCCGGTCGAGCGCGAGGTCGATCTGGCGCTGCTTCTCGCAAAACCGCCGCCAGCGCTCATCACTCACCAGGCCGACCGCGCGCCCCTTGGCGGTGAGGCGGAGATCGGCGTTGTCCTGGCGCAGCAGGAGGCGATGCTCCGCACGCGAGGTGAGCAGCCGGTACGGCTCGTTCACGCCCTTGGTGATCAGGTCGTCGATCATCACGCCGATGTAGGCGTCGGCACGTCCGAGCGTGAACGCGGGCCGGCCCTGTATCTGGAGCGCTGCATTGATCCCCGCGATCAGGCCCTGCGCCGCGGCCTCCTCGTAGCCGGACGTCCCGTTCACCTGCCCGGCCGAGAAGAGGCCTGCTACGCGCTTCGTCTCCAGAGTGGGCTTGAGCTGCTCCGGTGGTAGCGCGTCATACTCCACCGCGTAGCCATACCGAAGGACTCGCACCTCCTCCAGCCCGGGAATTGAGCGGAGGAAGGCGAGCTGCACCTCTTCCGGAAGGCTGGTGGACGCGCCCTGGACATAGATCTCGTCGGTGTGCCATCCCTCCTGCTCGAGGAAGATCTGGTGCCGCTCCCGGTCCGGGAACTTCACGATCTTATCCTCGATGCTCGGGCAGTAGCGCGGGCCCCTCCCCTCGATTCGCCCCCCGTAGAGCGCCGAGCGGTGCAGGTTCTTCCGGATGATCGCGGCGGTCTCCTCCGTGGTGAAGGTGAGCCAGCACGGCAACAGTTCCTCGCGTGGCTCGTGCGGCGTCAGGTAGGAGAACGGGGGCGATTCCGGCTCGGACGGCTGGACGATGGTCCGCTCCAGATCGATGCTCTTCTTATCTACCCGCGCCGTGGTGCCTGTCTTGAAGCGCACCAGCGTAAACCCGAGGGCGCGCAGCGACTCCGAGAGCTCCATCGCCGGCGGCTCACCTGCCCGTCCGGCGTCCCAGCTCCGCTCGCCGATGTGGCATTTCCCGCGCAGGAAGGTGCCCGTCGTGATGACCACCGCCTTCGCCGTGTAGGTGGTGCCGGAAGCGGTGCGCACGCCCGCGATCTGGCCATCTTCGGCGAGGAGATCGGTCGCCCGGTCGCAAACGACCGTCAGCCTGGGCTGCGCCTCCAGCGCGGCGCGCATCCGCCGCGAGTAGAGCCCCTTATCGACCTGCACGCGAAGCGCCTGGACCGCGGGGCCCTTGCTCGTGTTCAGCAGGCGTCGGTGCGTCGTCGCGGCATCGGCGGCGAGCGCCATCTCGCCGCCCAGGGCGTCGATCTCGCGGACCACGTGCGCCTTGGCCGGCCCCCCGATGGAGCAGTTGCACGGCGTGTGCCCGATTCGCTCCAGATCGAGAGTGAGCACCAGCGTCCGGCAACCCAATCGTGCCGCCGCCAGCGCCGCCTCGCACCCGGCGTGCCCGCCACCAATTACCACCACGTCAAAATCGGTTGTCTCTCGCATCATCGATCCCATTATAGCGTACGCCCGCCGCCCGGCGAAAGGCCCGCTTTTCTCGCAACGATTCAGGTACAACCCGGGGCAGGGCGTGCCCTTCCGTGGCGGAGGGCTTTTCCGAACAAGGGTACAGAATGTTCCGCCGCGAACTGACACCTATAGACCGATGCGCCCGCGGAATCCCTCCCCCGGGGCAGAAGGCTGCTTCGATTCCCCACCGCTTCCGTCGACGCCCTGGTGGTGAGGGCCATGCCGCTGGCGCGATGTGAAAGGGCGCGAGGTGAGCAGAACGATCCGACTGGAGTACGGGAAGGCCCTCCTGGAGGCCACTTGCCTGGTAGAGACAGGCGCGCCTGGGAGCGGGGAGATTCAAACCTGGGAAGCCTGGGAGTTTGCGCCGCCCGAGACGCGCGAAGGCACGCTCGCGTGCCTCGGCAAGGGCCGCTTTACCACGGAGACCGCGGAGAAGGGTGATCTTCGCCTCACGCGCGAGACGTTCCGACCCGAGGATGGTCCGGCGCGCCTGGCGGTGCGCCTTCTCCTCACCAACCTGGGGCCGGATGACCTGGAGGTGGCCACACTCTCGCCGCTAGTCGTGGGCGAGGAGGGTGCCCGCCTGGGCGCCGTGCCCGCCGGCGAGTGGGTCTTCCTTCGCCAGCCGCGGCATAAGAACGACATGCCAGCGGCCTTCCGCCTCGGCGATGAGACGCCCGGGGTGTGGGACGGCGTGCGCGGCACCCCGGAGACCGGAGGAGTGCCGCGCGGCGCGGGGGAAACCGGCTTTCCCACCCGCTTCGTCGGCTCCGAGATGATGCTCCTCCGCGCCCCCGAAGCGGCCCTCTTTCTCGGCTTCTTCCCGCTCGACCGGCAGCTTGTTCAGGGCGTGGTGGGGCTCACTCCCGACCGCCGGCGCCTGGCTGGAATCCGCCTTGATTGCCACTGCGACGGCCAGCTCCTCGCTCCCGGCAAGACGCTCGTCAGCCAGTGGGTGCTCATTGACCTCGATCCCGACGCCTTCGCGGCGATTGAGCGTTACACGGAGCTCCTGAACGACGTTCATCCGGGCGCGCGCGAGCGGGAAAAGGCGCGCAAAAGACCGCCTACGGTCTGGTGCAGCTGGTACTACTACGGTGATGGCTGCGCGCAGTGGGAGGCCGAGGCCAACCTCGACGCGCTCCGGAAGCGTCCGCTCCCGATCGATGTCATCCAGATTGACGAGTGCTGGGACCAGGAGTGGGGCGATTGGTACCCCAACATCCGCTGGCCCGATCTCCCCGGCTTCGCCCGGGCCATTCGGGAGGCCGGCTATCAACCGGGGATCTGGACGTGCCCCTTCCTGGCCGATATCCGCTCCACCGTCCGCTATCACCACCCGGAGTGGCTGCTCCACCGGCGGAATGGCGAGCCCGTCATCTTCCCGATGGGCACGCAGCGCAGCTTTGTTCTCGATCCCACCCATCCGGAAGTGCTCGTCTTCCTGGAGGAGCTCTACCATCGCCTCACGCACGAGTGGGGCTTCACTTACCACAAGCTCGATTTCACTCGCGCCATCGGGGAGCCAGACGTCCTCTTCTACGACCGCACGAAGAACCGGGCGGAGGCCTACCGCGCCGCCTTCGAGGCGATCCGCCGCGGGATCGGCCCAGACGCCTATCTCAACGTCTGCGGCGGTTTCTACGGCCCGCTCGTTGGCCTGGCCGATGCCCAGCGCACCGGCTCGGATGTGCGGAGCGAGTGGCCCGATCCCCCGCCAGGCCAGGAAGGGGAGGGGTATGGCCCCTTCACCATCAAGCAGAACACCCTCCGCTTCTGGATGAACCGGCTATGGGATAACGATCCGGATGCGCTGATGGTCCGGCGCCGGGCGGAGGCGTATCGCGGTGAGGTCCTCTCGCTCGGACGGATGAACGATGACGAGGCGCTCACGAGCGCCCTGAACCAATACTTGGGCGGCGGCCTGGTCTGCTTCACCGAAAACCTGGCGGAGGTCGACGAGGACCGGCTGCTTCTCCTGCGCCACTGCGCGCCGTCCATCGGGGATGCGGCGATCCCGCGTGATGCCCTGCGGGGCGTCCGCTTTCCGGCGCTCTTCGACACGCGCGTCACTCCCGCCGCGCCCGGGCTCTCCTCCTGGCACACGCTCAGCATCGTCAACTGGCACTCCGAAGCCCGCTCCTACCGGGTGGCGCTCGACGAGGAGATCCTGGGTCGCTTCGCCACGGAGCATCCCGCTTTTATGGCGAGCGCCTTCCGCGGCGAGTGGGCGCGCGTGGTACGGCCCGGCGAGGTGCTGGAGATCGGGCCAATCCGGGCGCACGCCTGCGAGGTGGTGAAGATCCAGCCTCTCCCGTCAGATGGCCCCTGCCTGGTCTGGACGGATGGCCACTTCTCGATGGGTGGCACCGAGGTCATCGCATGGGAGCCGTATGCCGGAGGGGTGCGGCTGCAGGTGAAATGGCTCTGGCCCACACCGCTCACACTGAGGGTGGCGCCGGCCCCAGGGAAGCGCTTCGCCAGCGCGCGCGCCGATGGCCTGGCGGAGATTCGGTTGGAGGGCCCCCTGGCTTCGCGTTGGCTCGATCTGCCTTATGCATAGGAGTGTTGGATGGAAGTAGGTAAGTTGCCCGCGGAGCTACTCGCCCGCCTGCTGTCGCGCCACCCGGTGACCGACCCGCGCGTGCTTGTCGGCCCGGCGCCCGGCGAGGATGCCGCCGCGATTGACATGGGCGACCGTGTCCTGGTGGCGAAGACCGACCCGATCACCTTCGCGACCGACGCCATCGGCTGGTACGCGGTGAACGTGAACGCCAACGACATCGCCACGATGGGCGCCGAGCCGCGCTGGTTCCTGGCGACCGTGCTTTTGCCGGAAGGCGCCGAGGAGCGCCTGGCGGAGGAGATCTTCGAGCAGATCGCTACCGCGTGTGAAGAGCTGGGGATCGCGCTGGTGGGCGGGCATACCGAGATCACTTACGGGCTGTCGCGCCCGGTGATCGCCGGCTGCCTCCTGGGCGAGGCGGAGCGCGAGCGCCTCCTTCCCTCTCGGGGCGCCCGGCCCGGCGATATTCTCGTGTTGACCAAGGGGATCGCTGTCGAGGGGACCGCCATTCTCGCGCGCGAGGCGAGGCAGGATCTCAAGCGCGCCGGCGTGGCCTCGGATCTTATAGATCGAGCGGCGGAGTTCCTGCACCGGCCCGGGATCAGCGTCGTGCGTGACGCGCGCCTGGCGATGAACACCGGCGGGGTTCATGCCATGCACGACCCCACAGAGGGCGGCCTGATCACCGGACTGCGCGAGATCGCCACCGCCGCCGGCACCGGTATCCGCGTCGATGCCGGCGCCATCCCGGTGCTCCCGGAGACGCGGGTTATCTGCGACGCTCTGAAGCTAGACCCCCTCGGCCTGATCGCCTCCGGGGCGCTCCTCGCGGCGGTCGCCCCCGACCGCGCGCCCATGCTCCTGGATGCCTATCACAACGCCGGCATCGTGGCTGCCGCCATCGGTGAGCTGACCCATCCGAATGACGGCATGTGGCTGGAACGAGAGGGAGAGCGGTTGCCGCTGCCTCTCTTCGATCGGGACGAGATCGCCCGCTACTTCTCGCCACAGTAGGCGATACCTGCTGTTCGGGCTAGGGGGTGAGCAGGGGCCGTGCCGCGTCGATCCAATGGGGCACGGTAGTGCCGTTGAGCGAGCGCATCAGTTCGGAGAGCGCCTTCGTGCCCTGCGTGTCTTCCAGATGCAGCACCATGCCCAGGAGCAGGCGCAGGCTCCCTGCCGATCTCTCCTCGCCCGCGAAGCCGGCCCATCCCGCCACCGCGAACGCGCGCGCCAGCGGCTCCACCTCCTGCCGAACGTAAGCCGCCAGCGCTTCCGCCGGCACCGCGCTCTCTTTGGGCGCCGGTGCCCGTGCAAGCCAGCGCAGGATGAGGACCTCACCCAGGAAGCCGTTGCCCCACGTCTCGGGTTCGTCCAGAGGCCCGATGGCCGGAAAGATCAGGTGCCCCAGTTCGTGGGCAATCTGGCGGAGTAGCTCTAGTGGCGCGCGCGTGTTGCGCGTGCCGTGCAGGTAGAGGTTCGGGCCGGACTGCTCTGCGCCGCCGTCGCCGTTTCCAAGCAACCACAGGTCCACCGGCGCCGACAGGGCACGCCGCGGGTCGCCGATGTGGGCCAGCGTCACGGCGCGCACCCGCAGTAGCTCACGCATCGCCCGGGGCGCGAGCTCCTCGGCGCCCTCCTGGTGCGCATCGTAGAGCACCCGAAAGGCAAGCCGCCACTCTCCGCCCTCCTCTTGCACATAGGCATGGAGCACCCGGTTGAATGCCTGCCGCTTTTCCGGGTCCTGGCGACGGCTGGCGTCTGGGAATGCGAGGCCCGTAGTGAAAAAGGTGCGCTGTGGCGGCGTAGATTCGGTGGCGCGATCCTCGCACACCTGGTGCGGGAGCGGGAGGAACGTCAGGATATCGGCCGGGAGAAAGCTGGGGTACACCTCGGTGAAGGCGCGACGCAGGAGCCGTTTCGCCTCGTCATCCTCCGGGCGGGCGCGCAGCGCCGCAACGCACTGCGCGACGCTCTCCTCTTTGCTCTGAGCGCGCGCCGGAGCCCCGAGGGCACCCGCCGCGAAAACGAGGAGGGCGACGAGTGCCCCGAGCCGGGAAGGAGCATGCCGGACGTACGCCTGGCATGCCTGATCTATCTGGCGGGATGCCGGACGGCCAGCGCTGCCGCGCGCACCCCGCTTTGCCGCGCGTATCACCGCAAGTTCTGCGGCATCTCGGCCGTGCGCAGTTTGATGACCTTCGATTCCTTGCCGCGGTAGATGAGTAGGCTGACGGTATCGCCCACCTTCCGCTTCAGGATCTCGTTCTTCAGATCATCCGCCTCCTTGATCTGCTTCCGGTCGATCTCGACAATCAGGTCTCCGCGGCGAACCCCGGCTCTGGCCGCCGGGCTGCCCTCGATCACGTCGCGGACCACCACACCCTCCGTGGTGGGGAGATCAAAGTACTCTTTGAACTCCTGGGTGACCGGCATGTAGGAGACGCCAATCCAGGGCCGGACCACTTTGCCACGTTCGATGAGCTGCTGGGCCACCTCGTGGGCGTGTTGCGACGAGATGGCAAACCCAATTCCCTGCGCCACCGAGAGGATCGCCGTGTTGATCCCCACCACCTCGCCGTCGAGGTTGACTAGCGGCCCGCCCGAATTGCCCGGGTTGATCGCCGCGTCCGTCTGAATCAGCCGCTGCAGCGTCGGCCCGCCCTGGGGCGAGATATCGCGCTCGGTCGCGCTGACGACGCCCACCGTCACGGTGTTCGCGAAGCCGAAGGGGTTGCCAATCGCCACCACCCACGAACCGATGGGCGGAGGAGCCGCCTTGGAGAGCTTCGCCTCTGGCAGATTGTTGGCTGGGATGCGGACCACGGCGAGGTCCGATTGCACATCTTGCCCCACCACTTTGCCGGTGAACTGGCGCTTATCGGGCAGCGTGACCTTGATCTCCCTTGCGTCCTTGATGACGTGCGCGTTGGTCAGCACGTAGCCACGGCGCGCGTCGATGATGACTCCCGAGCCTTTCCCCTCCTGCGGCATTGGCGCGCTCTCGTCGCCGAAAAACTCGCGGAAGAACTCTGGAATATCCGAGCGAGGGCGAACTACACGCGTGTCGATACTGACCACCGCCGGGCCAATGCGCTTTACCGCTTCAGTGACGGTGCCGGTATCGGTGGAGCGAGGCAGCGATGCCGTCGAGTTGATCGGCAGTGGCGGGGCCGCTTCGGTCTGCTTTTGCTCCTTGTTGAGCACTGTCACCACCAGCATGCCGCCCAGGAGCGCACCGAGCAGGGCCGCCAGAAAATAGCCGAAAGTGGAGCCGCGTTCGTTCCGTATCACTAAGAGTCCCTCCGCGTTAGGCCGGGCGTCGCAAACAGCATGGCCGATGAGGTGCCAAAATGCCCGCGCCGGTCTCTGGTATCCAGACGCTCTCCATGGCTCCAGGGTTCCATCGCCGGCCCGGGATGGGCGTTCGACCCGCGACACCCCCGCGATCCCTGTTCGATGAGGCCAACAGCGTGTCCTGCTCCCGCCGCCACAGCGCCCGGGCGAGGGCCTGGTGGGCGCGGGCGCTGTTCTGCGCCGGCAACAGCAGGAGCCATCTTGGGCGCACCGAAATGTGACGGCGGGTGCACGGGCACTCGCTCGGAGAGAGAGGGAAGAGCCATGCTGAAGGTTGGGATCATTGGGTGTGGCGGGATTGCTCACGCGCACGCAGATGGATGGCTGGCAGCAGGCGATCTCGCGAAGGTAACCGCGGTGTGCGACGTGGACGCTGGAAACCGGGCGAAGATGGCGGAGAAGGTGGGCGGTGCCGAGGGATTCGCTGATTGGAGCGAGATGCTGGCAAAAGCGGACCTCGACGCCGTGGATATCTGCCTGCCGCATCATCTTCACAAGGCGGCTATCGTGGCTGCCGCGGATGCAGGCAAGCACGTCCTGTGCGAGAAGCCGCTCTGCATCACCCTGGCGGAGGCCGCCGAGATCACCGCGGCGAAGGAACGGAACGGGATCACCATCGCCTGCGCCCACAATCAGATCTTCACGCCGTGCGTCCAGCGCGCCCGGCAGCTGCTGGATGAGGGCGTCTTCGGGCGCGTCCTCTCGGTGAAGACGGCCGATTGCTTCCGCATCTCCCGAGACAAGGAGACGTGGGGCTGGCGCGCCTCCCTCGCGACGGCGGGCGGCGGAGAGCTGATCGACACCGGCTACCACCCCTCCTACCTGCTCCTCTACCTCGCGGGAAGCCGTCCGAAGCAGGTGACAGCGATGATCCAGAACTTCGATCAGCCCCTGCTCGAGGGCGAGGATTCCGCCAACGTCCTGGTGCGCTTTGAGAATGGCGCGATGGGCCAGATCTTCACTTCCTGGTCGTGGGAGTGGCCGGGCGGCTTCTGGAAGTTCCACGTCATCGGCGAGAAGGGTCAGATGTGGGGCTCCGGGCAGCAGTTTTTCCGGAAGATGCTGGGCCAGGATGTGGAGCAGGAAGAGTTGCCCCCAATGAACGGCTTCCATGCCGAGACGCGCCACTTCGCCGAATGTCTCGCCACTGGCGCGCGCCCTGTGCAGAGCGAGGAGGATGGGATCGACGTTCTGCGCGTTATCCTGGGTGCCTACGAGGCGAGCCGCGAGGGCCGCGTCGTAGAGCTGTAGCCTCCGGGGGCAACCGCCTCGTTTCGCGGAGACGGAGACCGGCGCGGGCACGAACCCCCGCGCCGGTTGCCTCGCATGCGTGAAACCTTACCGGTCGGTTGGCCCGCGCCTCTCGGGTCGGGTGCGATTGCGCGAACAGGGTGTTGACACGTGTGCGTGCCGGTGGTATAATAGGCACGACAGGATGGGATACTGCCCGGTCGTCTAGTGGCAGGACAACTGACTCTGGATCAGTCGACGGTGGTTCGAATCCATCCCGGGCAGCCACGAAAGGGCCGCGCTCTTTAGAGCGCGGCCCTTTGTCATATCTGCGAGCGTGCCTGATCTACCGGCGCGCGATTCCCTCCAGGAAGTCTCGCGTCTCCGCCAGCTTCCAGCTCTTCCCGCCATCCTTCGAGACGAGCACCGCGCGGTGGTGATGCCGCTCCGGAAACTCGTTCTGGTAGCTCTCGTCGCTCGTCCAGTGGTTGTACGACAGGTAGAGCCAGCCGCGCCGGTCAATCGTCAGCTTGTGGTAGTAAATCGAATAGCCGGGCACGGGCGGGACAACGAGCGGCCGGGCGGGACCCCACGGTCCATCCTTCGGCTTGCTCTGCACCGAGAGCGCCGCGTAGATCTCCCCGCCATGGTAGGGATCCACCCCCCGCCGCCATTGCCGGAAGGCGATGTGCAGTGTATCGTCCGGGCCGCACACCAGCGAGACATAGGTCTGCCGGCCGGATCCATCGGCATCTGTCTTGTCGGTGATGTAGCCAGCGGAAAGGACCTCCACCGGTTTGGTCCAGGTGCTGGAGTCGTTGGGCCGCAGCGACCGGAGATACTGGAATGGTTCGCCGTGCGCGCCGGCCACCACGTGCAGGTAGCCCTGGCTATCCATGCAGATCGCCGGCACGTTATGCACGTCGTTGATCGGGGGCGCGTAGGCGAGGAGGACCTTCTCGCTCAGCTTCCCCGTGGCGTGATCATACGTGGCGACGTAGGTGGGCACCCCTGGCACCTTCTCATCGGTCACTTCACCCCAAACGATGTGCGTCTTGCCGTCGCGCGTCGCCGTCGAGGCCGGCCCGCCCGAGTGCTGGCACGAGCCGAGGCACCGGTTTGAGACGAGCACCGGCTCGCCCAGAACGAGCTTCCCGTTCACCTTCTTGGGCAGGTAGAGGAGCAGGTCGTTCACGCTGGCGAACGGTTCGGGCCGCGAGGCCGTTTGCCGATAGGCAAGCACCGGCGGGGGGATGGAGAGGGCGTTGTGCCCCGTGAACTGCTCGATATCGAACTGGTTCCCCGGCAGCTCGTGCGTCGTATAGGTGCGCCCCCCGTCCGGCGTGTAGAGAAGCACGCTCTGGCGCTTGCGGTCGGCGGTCATCACGCTCACAATCGTGTAGGCGCCGTTCTCGCCATCAAAAGCGACCTTCGCGCCCAGGAAGCCCCCGCCGAAGTAGATTCCTCGGTAGCCCGGGTAGGCTTTCTGCAGCGCCGGCACGAAGGAGCGCTCCACCCATCGCTCCCCCTCCAGCAGGGTGAGCGCGTTCGTCAGGTAGGCACTCTCCGTGCGCTGGCGGATCACCGGTCGGTTCTGCCGGTCGAAATAGACCTCGTTCGGCACGTAGTCGGGCGCGTAGCCGAACAGCGCGTTCTCATGCCGGTAGCGTTCATGGACGACCGGCAGCTTCAGCGGGCGCGAGACGGGCGAATCGCCAATGCGCACTTCGATCCCGGCGCTCTGCGCCACCTCCGCGTCGTGCGAGGCCGTGGCGCTCACAACTCCTTCGAGCACGGAGCCAGGCTTCACCGTGGCCGACACCCGAACGGCGACGCGAATCGCGCGTGCCTCGCCTTTCTCCAGCGCGACAGGCGAGGCCGGCTCGATCACGCGGCAGGCCAGGCCGTCGCGGCCCGTGGCCTCCACCCGGAACGCTGTGGGCCGGTCCGTGCGGTTGCGCAGCGTGTACTGGAGCTCGGCGCTCTGGCCCGGCTTCAGATAGCGCGCCTCGTTGTACGGGAGGAGCATCCAGCGCAGGGGGGCCGGGTCGAAATAGGCGGCGGCGTCGAAGGTCCAATGCGTCACGTTGGAGACGCGGATCCTCACGTCCATCGCCTTCAGATCGAGGTGCCACAGCCCGTCGCGCGCGCCCGCCTCGGCGGGCACGGAGAAGCTCTGGTCCGCGGCTGGCTTCGCCAGGTCGAAGGTGTGGAGTGCGGTGCCCTTCGCGTCGAGGAGCGGCATCTTCTGGATGCCGGGCTCGTGCAGCGCCTGCGCCGTCACCTCGAATGCGCCCTCCGGGGGCGCGAAGCAGAGCCTGCCGGAGACGTTGCCATCGTTCAGGAGGATATCGCCCTCGATCATCACGCCCTTGCTGGACGTCTCCAGACCGAACACCAGGTCATGGTTGCACGCGATGACGAGCCGGTACACACCTGGCGTCTCGCAGGTGAGCTTCAGTTCGCCCGATTGCGTCTCCGTTGCCAGGCCCTTGCCGGTGTTCCCGTCGTCCGGGAGCTCCAGGGTGCCGACGAGGCGGCGGCGCGGGTCGTACAGCTTGGCCGCGAGCGTGTCCGGGCCGTCGTAGATGTTCAGGTCGCGCTTCGTGATCCGGATCGTGAGCGGGCCCGGGTCCGGGCGCAGGAGCACCGCGCGCGCGCCTCGGACCACGGGCGGAAAACCGGCTGCCTGGGCCGTCCCCGCTCGCGCCAGCAGCGCCATCGCGATCCCCAGCGCGGCGGAAAGCCAGCGATAAGGGCGCCTCCCGCTTCGCGTCTCTCTACCTGCTCCGTGACGCATTCCCACTTCCTCCCAATCGAACAGTTTCGCCATGCCTGCCGTCACTCGCTCTCACTGCTCCACGAGCGCGCACGCGCCGGGCGGGAGCTGTATGGACGCCATACCGTCCGCCAGATCGAGCTTCCGGGTTTCCGGCGTCTCGCCGATCCAGGCGGTGGGCGCCGGCCCGGTCCAGGGCACCCGCGCCACCCGAGGCTGCGCGTCCGGGTTGAAGAGGGCAGCGACGCTGCGCCCGTCCGCCCAGCGTGCCACCCAGCCCGTGTCGCCCTGCAGCAGGTCGAGTGTGTCCGGCGGGGTCGAGCTCTCGTTCCCCACCCAGATGGCGTAAACAAACCGGTCGCCGCGCTTGGCGCCGCCGGGGATCCGTTGGAGCATCTCCACACCGGGCCAGCCTTTCTCGCGCGGCATGTTGTAGCCGGGCACCGGCTGCGCCGAGACGGTGCCAAACTGGCGCAGGAGCTTCACGCGGAGCGGCCCGCACGCCCACATCCCGGGCGCGACCTCCCTCACCTGGCGTCGGCCCAGCCCGATCCGCCCGGCAACGGCAGCCGCGCGCGCATCCTGGGTCGCCTCCAGGACCACCATTCCGAGGATGCCGTCGCCCGCGGCTCGCCACACCTGGGTCACCTGCCAGGGCGACGGGGGCGTTTCCGGCGTGGGCACGCTGTTGATCTTCCCGGGCTGGAGCGTGTAGCGCGCTCCCAGCGCGCCGGCCACATCCGGGCGCAACGCGAGCGCCGTGCGATCTTCGCGCTCCGAGAGGAACCAGGTGGTGTAGCGTGTCTCATCCTCCAGCACGTGGATCTGCGCGCCGCGGAACGCCGCCAGCAGCGGCTGCGGTGCAACCGGACTGGTGATCAGCCCTCCGGTGAAGGTGTTGCGCAGGCCGCGGCCTTGGGTCACGCCGAAATACCATTGGCCCGCGCGCCCGCGGATGCCGCGCATGTTGCGGTCGCGAGCCACGAAGCGCTCCGGCATCGCCTGGCCGGGCGCGGTTCCGGTCCACCACGGCGCGCAATAGATGCCTCCGACGCCCCCATCATCGGGCGCTGCCCGCTCCAGGGCGCGCCACATCAGCCACTGGACGCGCTCATCGCCCGTCGCGCCGGCCGCGATCACCAATGCCTCGCGCCACACGTAGCCCCAGCTCTGCTTCCACCACACGTCGCTCCAGTACTCCGGCTGGGCCTCGGCGGTGAGGACCAGTGGCCAGTAGTTGGCGGTCTGCTTCAGCAGCTTCAGGGCCAGGGGATCGCCGGTGAGCTTCGCGTAGCGCCCCAGGATGATCAAGTTGAGCGCGTGGTAGACGGGCGCCTCGTTCTCCTGCCCGATATACCGGAAACCGCCGTCCGGCAGCTGGCTCTCCGCCACTTTGCGGAGCATCGCCTTCGCCTCTTCGAGGTCTTCGGGGCGCTGGTAAAGCTCGGCGGAGAGGGCCATGATCAGCACGTAGTAGAGATCCTGATTCGCGTAGAGGCCGCCGGCCAGCCCGGCCCAATCCCACGCCTCTTCGTGCCGGTAGGCCCGGCGTTGCAGGTCGATGGCCCTTGCCAGCGCGTCGCGCCAACGCGGCCAGGCAGCCTCTCCCTCGGGAAGCATGCGCAGCCAGCGGATGCCATCCAGCAGCGGGCTCAGCGTGAAGCGGTTGACGTTGGGATCGCCCGGGAGAGGCCCATTGCGCCACCACCAGCCCTCATCGTGGCACTGCGCGGTGAGCCAATCGACGAGTCCGAGAGCATGCTCCAGCAGGTCCTCCCTCCCCCGGTGGGGCGATGCCGGATCGGCGACGGCGTAGGCGAGAGGCACCAGCTGTTCGGCGACGCCGCGGTATTGCCAGGCGCTGCGGATCTCCGCAGGCGGCCGGAAGGGCGGAAGCTCTGCTTGATAGCGCCGGGCGTTCAGGATCAGATAGGGATTGCCCTCCCGGGCTAGCGCCTCCCAGGCGGCGCGAGTAGCCGCCGGTCCAATCGGGGCGATGGGGAGCTTGACCCCCGGCTTGGGCCGCGCCTCAACCTGATCCACCCACCACACCGTTGTCTTCTCGATTTCTGGCTGCCCGTAGCCCTGCGCCCGGAAGGAGAGACGCCGTGCTGCCGCCAGATCGGCCTCACGCACCTTGCCAAACGACTCGATGGGGAGCGTGAACTGCCGCCACCCGGTGAAATCGAGCGGGATGCTCGTTATGAAGTAGCCGTTCATCTCACCGGTGAGGAGCACGTTCAGCCTGAAGGGACACGGTTTATCCAGATGCAGCCAGAAACGCACCGCATCCACCCCAGACCAGTCGGTGAGGAGCACGGGCGAGTCCGGCCCCGGTTGCTCAGCCACGGGCCAGCGCAGTGCCTGCGTCGGGGCACCGTCGCGCGGAGGTCCCTCCTCCGGCACGAGCACCGCCGACCAGGGGGCCTCGTCCAATGTGATGGCTGCGAGTGTTTGGAATGAGCCGGCGCCAGTGGCTGCCGGACCCGCCTCCGCCGCACCCATCGCTGCCCCGACGCCCAGAAGAGCCAATAGGCATCCCATCAGAGCCTCCATACCGATTCCCTTTCACCCCGATGCGTTGCTCACTGCGGCGCACCAGGTCGATATGGCACACAGGGCGAGGGGAATCCCCCGCGATTGCGGAGCTATTCGCCACGGCGCGCGGAGTGCCCTGCCAGTGCGGCGGGACGGGGCGGGGCGGGAGCATAGAGAACAGGATGCGCCTTCTCGTCTCGTTCTCTCCGCCGCAATTAGCGATCCGAGGTGTACCACCTGGGCGACCACCGCGGGGCGCAAGAGGCATCGCCACTATATCTAGCCGACGGCCTTGACGCAATACCCAACATCTGGTATGATACCGGTGGCAGCCGAGTAGGCAGCCGGGTGGTGACTATGAGAGCACGCACGAGCAATAGGGGCTCCCGGTTTGGCCGAATGATGGACGAGATGGCGGCGATCCTCTGGTTGGTCGCTTTGAGCCTCCTCATTCTCTCCGGGGCGCGCGCTGCTACCAGCGTGTTGAAGCACCAGCGCGACCAGCGCTATCCGCAGAGCGTCGTGATTGAGGTGAAGCGGGGCGATTGCCTGTGGAGTATTGCCAAGCGCTTCAGCCGTCCTGGCGAGGATCCCCGGCGCATGGTGCATATCCTCTCGGTTGCCAACCGGATCTCTACTGGCCAGGTCCTCTACCCTGGCGACCGCCTCGTTGTTCCGTATGTCGAGACGCGCGCTCCCTCTGATACCGGGGCGGTTCTCGCCCGGCGCTGATCCCCGTCCCTCGACAGGTATTCCACGGCCCTCCTGTGGGTCTATCGGCAACGCACCCTGGTCTCGCGGGCGCGTGAAGGCGCCGGCTTCTTGCGGAGTGCCGTCATGGCAACCCTCATGCCTCGATGGAAACGGGAAGGTATGCGAAAATGAGTGACGGCACCCGAGAGGGCACGGAAGGAACGCGGCGCCGTGGGCACAGGGTTTGGCGCATTTTGGGCGCGCTCGGACTGGCCGCATTCCTGGGGGTGGCCATCCCCGCGCACTTCATTGACCGCTATGGACAGGGAGATCGGGCGCGGCCGGCGAACGCCATCGTAGTATTGGGCGCGCGCGTTGATGAACGAGGAGAGCCGGGCGACAGCCTGCGCGCGCGCACGCTGCACGCCGTCTCCCTCTACAAGCGTGGGCTGGCGCCGAAGATCCTTTGCACGGGTGGCATCGGCGATTATCCGCCGAGCGAAGCCGCCGCTGCCGCGGCGCTGGCCCGCGCGCACGGCGTGCCGGCGGCAGATCTGTTCCTCGAGGAGCAGTCTACGAGCACGCGGGAGAACGCTCTCTACGCGGCGAAGATCTGCCGTGAGCAGGGATGGGGGGAGGTCATCGTGGTCAGCGACCCCTATCACCTGTGGCGGGCGAGGCGGGAGTTCACCCGAGCTGGCCTCATCGTTCACGTCAGCCCGGCTCGCGAGTGCGCGCGCAACCAGGTGCTGCACCGGCGTTTCTACTGGGCCGCGCGAGAGGTGTTAATGCTCGCCCGAGACGTTCTTCGAGGGATGTAGCGCCGGGCAGGCGGAGTAGGAGATCTCATGAGCGATCGCTATTCACAGCCATCTACCGTTCGTTTTCTTCAGCCGTGGGATGGTGATATCCTCAACCGGCACGATGGCAAGGCCGTCGAGGGCGGGCTTGAGATTACTGTGCGCGGAGAGGCCCCTGCCAACGCCGCGGTGACCGTCAACGGCACTCCAATGCGCCGCGACGGCACGACCTTTGTTGGCAACGTGGTCCTGCGCGACTTCGAGACGAAGCTCACCGCGCGCGCGGAAGGCGCCGGCGAGGCAAGCATCACGGTGCTTTGGGACCGCAACTCCTTCCCGCGTTATCGCTTCTCGGTAGATGACAATATCCAGTTTCTGAAGGACCTCGCGGTCAACGCCACGCGCTACAACTCGCTCTTTGATAACTGGTACCTCGCGTTCTGGCGCGAGATGCACCAGCGCTACGGCGCGCGCGTCCAATTCAACATCTACTATGCCACGGATGAGCGCGACTTCAACCTCTCGCAGATGCCGGAGCGCTATCGCGACGAGTGGAAAGCGAATGCCGACTGGCTGCGCCTCACCTTCCACGCCTACGCCGATCATCCCGACCGGCCCTACCTGCGGGCGACCTACGAGGAGATCGAGCGCGACTTCGTGCTGATCCACCGGGAGATCGAGCGGTTTGCCGGTCCGGAGCTCCTCAGCCCCTTCACCACGATCCACTGGGGTGCGGCCACCCTGGAAGCCTGCCGTGCCCTCCGTGACCACGGGATGCGGGGCTTCGCCGGCTACTTCATCCTGCAAGATGGCGAGCCGCTGGTCTCTTACTACCTCGACCGCGAGCAGGTGGAGCATGTGAACACGCGCGACTACTGGAAGGACATGCGCGAGAACATCCTGTTCGTCAAGCACGACCAGGTGGTCAACACGATTCCGCTGGAGCGCGTGGTCCCGCACCTGGATGAGGTTGCTGCACGCCCGCATGAGGCAGAAGTGATCGAGCTGATGGTGCACGAGCAGTACTTCTGCCCGTTCCTCAGCCATTACCAGCCGGATATCCAGCAGCGGGTGGAGGCGGCAATCCGCTGGGTGACGGAGAAGGGCTACAAGCCGATCTTCTTCGAAGAGGGCTTCCTCGGAGCGTAACGATCCACGCCGCACGTGGCGCGGGCCGGCCGGCCCGCGCCCGCATCCCCCTCATCCGGGGGTATTGTCACCGGGCTGCTAACTGGATCCCAGCAGGACGACCTCGACGTTATCCCACGCCTGGCCAGGCTCGGCCGGGTGGATGTAGACGCCAATGCGCCCCTTGGGGAAGGTGGCGTCTTTGATTTGGGAGACCTTCTTGCCATCCAGATAGCAGGTGTAGGTGTCGCCGGTCACCAGAACCTTCACCTTCAGCAGCGGTTTGGTGCCGAAGGGAAGCGCCATGGGCGCCAGTACGCCGCCCCACTGGCCGTTCCGGCGCACGAACCACCACAGATCTCTCTTTCCGGGGCGGATCACCAGGAAGACGCAGTTGTTCCAGTCCTGGGCGCGCACCAAGAGACCGGCGTCCTGGCCGTTGATCAGGTCTGCCTTCAGCGCGTAGTCGCGCCACTCCCGGTCGCCGGTGAAGGCGAACGCGAACTCTGGTTTTTCAGTGGGCGCGAACCGGCCGTCGCGGGTGACCGCCCACTTCCCATCCATCGAATCCCAGGTTGTTGTGGTCTTGCCGCCGGTGAAAGTCTCGAGGAGGGCGACCCGCGGTTTGGCGGGTGTGGGAGACTCTGGCCGCGGCTCTGGGATGGCCGGCGCGCTCCGCGTTGCCACGCGCACGGGCTGCGGCGCCTTGGGCCCGATTGCTGCCGCCGGTTTCGGCGCCGGAGTGGCTTGCGGCAGCGCGGCAGCCGGCATATCGCCCAACACGAAGTTGTCGATATAGTAGCGGGCCCCCATGGCGTTCCCGGTCAGCCCGGCATCCGCATACATGTTTTCGTCGCTGGAGTCCCAGTTGGCGAAGACGAGTTCCTCGACGAAGAGCGGGTTCGCGTTGGGGAAGAAGCGGCGCAGCGCGCCCAACAGGTCGAACTCCGCCCGGTGCCAGGCATTATCCGCGCGAACGTCCTCAATCTTGCCCAGGCTGGCGAGCACGCCAGCGGCGGGGTTGACGCTCGGTTGGCCGGTGAATCCGATCACATAGTAGATCCGGCCGATGCGCACATAGAGGTTCACCAGAATCCCCGGGGGCACGCGGTAGTCAAAAGCGAGTGTCTTTGCCTGCATGGCATCGAACCGCCCGGGGATCGCCTGCACCCGAAAATCGCCTCCCGGCTGAGGGTTGGTGACCGCCAGGCATCGCTTTCCGGCTGCCGGGGTAGTCGCGTCCGTGGCTAGGCGCGCGTTCACCCCGCGCCACTGCCCAACGCCCGTCTCGAAATCATTGAACACCGGAAGCGTCACCGGAACGGAGGCCGCCGCCGCCAATCGGGTTGCCGGCGTTTCTGGCTTGCCTGGCTTGCGCGTGACCAGCGGCAGTTCCTTCTCCTTCTCATAGCAAACCAGGACGCGGGCGAGCATGATGCCGTTGTTTTGCGTCCAGAGCGCCACGCGGTCGCCCGTCAACGGGTCGGGGTCCTCGTAAGAGAGAAGGTGTTTATCGTCTACCGAGAGCGAGATGCGGTTTCCAATCTTCTCGATGCGCACATAGAACCACTGGCGGTGCCCCACCTTCTGGGGAGGCAGAGTGTAGGAGCGCGTTTCGGCCACGACGCGGTCGCCGCGCAGGATCGCAGTTCGCTTGTTGCGCCAGCCACCGATCAGGAAGGAGTAGCCGCTGCTCAGGCGCTTGCCATCCGCGCAGATGGTGGCGTTCAGGTCGCGGAAACGCTGGGCGTAGGCCTCGGCCACGGCATCCATCTTGGGCGCCGCGTAGTATTCCAGCACGAAGTCGCCCTCAAACCGCCGCTTGTTCCAGATGGCGGCTAGGCCCTCGCTCCATCCACCGAACCACGACCACCCGGGGCTGCAAGACCACCGGCTGGTCACTTCCCAGGCGCCCGATTGCGGCTCCCAATCCGTGGGCGCGTCATGGAAGGTGTAGTCGTAGACGTTCCGAGAGCGCACCCGCACATTGCGAAGATCCAGCGAGACGCCAACCACATAGAGCCCGACGCAGCTGCCGCGGAGGGGATTCGGATCCGCGTATTTCAGGATGCGCCTGTTGTCCAGGTCGGCGAGCAGGTAGCTCCCGATGTAGGAGAGCGTCAGAGTGGGCGTTGTGCCGGGCGCGATTCCGGCGGTGACAGCAGCCACGGGCTCGGTACCCGCCTGCCGTAGGAGCTGCAGAACCAGCTTGCCGGGCTCGGGCGTTCGCGCGACGATGGTGTAGCCGCTCTGTGGATCCCTATCGCGGGCTGCGAGGTGGAAGGCGAGGGTCTGGCTCGGGTCGTGCTTCGGCAGGGTGAGTTCCACGGAGACATCGCCGAAGTATTCCCCCTTGCGCCAGAAGACGGGGCCTTTCGGTCCGGCGCGAAGCACCCAGGCGCGTGCCGGGTTGGCCCACTCCGCCATATCGGGGTGCGCGGCTGAATCGGTGAACTCTTTGGTGATCTCCTCCTCGGGTGGGGGCGGCTCCTCGCGGAGGGTCACCGTCACCTCCTTCACGCGCGAATCGAAGGGGGTCACTCCCACCGCGCCGTGCGTCAGGTGGGGATCTGCCGTCTCTAGGACGCGCTGGCCATCGATGCGCACGGCGGCATACCCGGGCCGGAACGCCGTCTCGATCACGTAGGCGCGGTTTGGCTCGTAGCCGCCCCTGGCATCGGCGATGACCACGCGCTTGCCCTCGGCCACCCGGATGAGCTGTTGTCGGCCGGCGCCCGGTGCCGTGCCCGCGTTGGCGCCCCAGCGAAAGAGGTAGTAGTTCTCTGGGTCGCGCCATCCGAAGATGAGTCCGACCCCGTTCAGGTCGGTGGGAAGGGTGCGCACGCGGTAGGTATAATCCTGCCAGGAGGGGCTTCCCGTGATATAGCCTCCGCTGACGCGGCTCCAACGCTCGCGCCGGGCCATCGGGTCGGCATCGCGGAAGTAGACGGCCGGCTTCACGGCGATATCATCGAAGTAGATCTCTTCCCCCTCGACGTAGAGGGCGATCTTTCCCTGGCTGAAGAGGGATTCACGCGCCTCCAGGCAGACCTTGCCATCGACCATCGCGGTCAGGTGGCCGTCGAGGACCTGGAGGGCGAGGCGGTACCACTGGCCCTGTACCCAGGCGACCGGCTTAGTCGCCAGAACCGTGGTGCGGCCGTTGACGACACGGATCAGGCGGAGGCCATTGGTGACGTTCCACACCAATCCGAGGTAGTTCTTCGCATCCTGGCAGTACACTCCCAGGCCAAACGCGCCGTCTGGCTTGGTGCACTTGACGGACGCCTGGAGGATGTAGTCATCCCAGAAGGGGATGCCAGAGATGGCGAGACCGGGAGTGCCAGATCCGCGGTAGAAGAAGCCGTTGGCGCTTTTCTCCGTATCGCCGACCGTCGTGGTGCCCCAGGTACCCTCCAGGATTTCCCAGGGGCCGGCCTCGCTCGGCTCACGCATGAAGTCGTCGGAGAAGGAGGGGGGCTCGACGGGCTGCAGGCGCAGATCCGTTGCCCGAAACGCACCGGTGGCACCGATGCCTACCTGCCCCTCGGCGTTGCTCACATCGCCCGCCACCTGAATGAGCTGGCCCCGGAAGACGACGCTCACCTTCTCAGGGCGGCGTTTCACCAGCACCGGTGTCGCCTCGGGGCCCAGGGGAACGCTCAGAGTGTAGGGAGACGCCAGGAGGCGCTCCTTTCCTCCACTCACGCGGACCAGAGACACGGCCCGGCGGGTGACGCGGACGTAGTCGTGATCCTTGGGCCCGCGGTAGCCAAAGCAGAGGCGCGCTTCCCCGTCTCCAGACGCGCGCACGGAGGCGCTCACGTCGTAAGCGCCCGAGGCCGTCTCCTCGTGGAGTTGATAGGCGAAAGAGGCTGGGGAAGCAGCTCGGGCCATGCTAGGGGTGGCCCAGATCCCGAAGACGACCGCCATGGCCAGCCATCTCCGATGGGCGCCCCGTCCCATGACCTCGAGCTGCAGCGGCCGCTTCCGCACCATTGGAATTCTGAGGTGCCCGCGAGCGTACGTGCCGCCCATTCGTCCCCTTCTCCCTTCAAGCATCACCTACTTCACGAGTGCCGCGGGAGTTGCCTTCTCCTTGCCTACCGGGATCCGCGCGGGGTCACTGGTCAGAAAGATCTGATCCAGGCGCGCTCCATCCTCCGTGTTGTGCAGCACGAGCGTATGCGTGCCAGCCGTGAGCCGCAGCTTGGGGCCTCGCACCCAATGCCACCGCTTATAGTTGCCGCTGCTGATCGTCGCGCGGTCGCCGCCATCCACCGAGACGGCAAAGGAGTTCCCGCATCCATCAAGCCACCACGCTCGCGCCCACAGCGAGTAGGTGCCATCCTGCGGAACCTTGAATGTGAGGGTGCACTCCCCGGTCAGCTTTGGGGGCGGCTTGCCCTCTTCGGCTTTTGGGTTCGCGCCTTCCGGTACCTCGATCGCGGCGGCCCCGGAGCAATCGTTGCTCTTGTAGAGGGTGACGGGAGCCGTCAGCTTGCCGGCCTCGGCCTCCAGGCAGAGGACGGTACCCGCCGCGAGCGCCGGCTGCAGGCGGACAACACCCAACGCGATGGCTCCACCGAGCCCCAGGGTGAGAGCCAGCGCTGTGGCTTCGGCGCCTCTTCGTCTCTTCATCCCCTTTGTTCCTCCTTCCATCAGAAATGAAACATGCTCCTAATCAACCATAGGTCGTCGTTGATGCCCAAATTGTTCATGCGGTGCCAAACCACCGTTGCGTGCGGAGCGCGCAGGCTGCATCCAGCCCCGCTGCTACACCACGCGAAGTTCCGGCGCGCCCCCTTCCGTGGTCTCGGACGCGGGCCACCGGCACTCGTAGAGCACCGCCGCCAGCGCAAAGAAGATCGCCAGGACGATCCCTGTGCCGCGCACCAGGAGCGAGCTGAAGACGCTCGTCACCGCGAACCCGATGATCCCGCCCCAGATGCCGAGGGCCAGCACCCGGGCCACTCCGCTCCCGGGGCGCCGGACGACGGCGGAAGCCGCCTTCCCGAAGTAGATCAACATCCAGAGGAGCGCCGCCAGTCCCAGGAGACCGGTTGTCGCTGCCGTGACGACATACAGGTTGTTCGTGTCGGGCTCCATCAGTCCACTCGCCAGG